>Ga0194052_1000030_pt1 | contig 105262 bp, 87 predicted proteins | sample SepL226m_MetaG_FD_160117 | JGI IMG/M metagenome (GOLD analysis project Ga0194052, IMG submission 160117) | Anoxic zone freshwater microbial communities from boreal shield lake in IISD Experimental Lakes Area, Ontario, Canada - Sep2016-L227-6m | ecosystem: Environmental > Aquatic > Freshwater >...
GTGCAGGCTTCAGGCTTTACATACCTGTGGTTTTTATTGATCTCGAGATGAAAGCCTTTTTCATTCCGTTTTATACTGTCAATTTCGGAATTCAATAACAAGGTAATGTTTGAATGTCGTGCCGTTTCCGACATCTTTGGTGTTGTGATACAGGCTGCACAATCGAGGGTGGGGAAGACCTTGCTCAGCTGTATCATCTTGCCGCCAATGGATAAACCTTTCTCGACAAGCAATACCTTATAATCCATGTTAGCCAGGGATAAGGCCGCTTCCTGCCCGGCAATGCCGCCCCCGATGACCATTACATCGTACTTTTTTTCTTCTGTTCTCATGAAAGTTCAGCTAAGATTTTTGTGAAATTGGCCATATGACTGGCAAAAGGTTCTGCACATACCGAACAGATGGCCGCCATCCTGATGCGCTTGGGGCTTATTCCCTTTTCAGTCATTTGCTTCTGACATTCTTCGATGATCTTATTGGTAAACTCAGGGCAGCGTGAGCTGTATGAGCATTCGTGCCCGTCGGCAGCAATGAACACGCCGTCGAAACCCTGTTCAAAAGCACGCATGACCCAGCGGGGTTTGATTCCCGATGAGCATGGGAGGCTTATAGTATATACCGTTGGCGAATAATGGATCTTGCGCAATCCTGCCTGGTCTATACCTGGATCGGAGATCTTGTCGGTCGAAAACACCAGTATCCTTGGTGATTTTTTTGTTTCCATAATTTCAATTATTAATCAGTGATTTCAATTCAGTCTGAACCGGCTTAAGGCGCAGGGTCAAAACCTTTACTGACAGACCAATCCCCGGAAGATCTTTAACAGTCTTCATGCTTGCATTTAAAATCATAAAAGTTCAAGCGGGAAAGAACTTCCGGGGTGATGGGTTAAGCTTTCTTCAGAAATAATCTTGAATAGCTGTCTTCTTCAATTATCCCTAAAAATTCATGGGTCATCTTATTGCACCACTTGGGGATGTCGTTCTTTGTACCTTCATCCGAAGAGTAGATTTCCATAATCTCTCCTGATTCAATCTCCCCGATGGCTTTCTTGGCGGCCAATAACGGGCCCGGACAAGCAGTACCGCGTGCGTCAACGATGGTGTTCGATTTGATGTTTTTTAATTCTTCTGTGCTCATTGTGTGTTCTCCTTTTTTAATTTTCCGGGAATAATACGGGACGATCCGCCCGAAAACCCGGAGCAGGTTAACCTGCAGTTAATAATGGATTATATGAATAATTGAATTTTACTTTCAGCTGCATCGGTAAGGAAAGTGGCAACCCCGCAAATGGTCATATGGGGGTAATCTATCATCTCCTCCTTTTTAAACCCCATCAGGTTCATCGACATCTCGCAGATGTTGATCTCTATGCCAAGTTCACCGGCTGTTTTCAGCATTTCTTCAATGGATGCGACCTTGTGTTTCTTCATGATCCCTTTCATCATGGCTGTACCCATGCCACCCATGTTCATATTTGAAAGTTTCAGTTTGGGGCTCCCTTTGGGAAGCATCATCCCAAACATTTTTTCAATGAAGTTCTTGCCTTTACCGTTTTTAGCGGGATCCCGCAATGCGGAAATCGCCCAGAAAGTAAAAAACAGTTTTACCTTCATATCGAAAGCGGCTGCGCCGGTTGCTATGATCAGGGCAGCAAGGAGCTTATCCATGTCGCCTGAAAATACCACCATGGAAAGCTGGTCTTTGGTGCCTTCTTTCAGCTGATTTACCTGTACTTTCAAATCAGCAATCTGTTTCTCGAGTTCTGTGCCCATAGAAATTTTGTTAAATGTAAAAATGTAGATAATTAGATGTGTACAAAGGTAGAAACCAGCCTAACATTAAAGCGCTTAAATCGCATGAAAGAAATCTCATGGAAATGTGATAATTATCACATTGTGCTGTCAGGAAAGTATAAACCAGCTGTTTACGTCAGGGGCGGAAGGATGTTTTCTGTTAAGCCTGAATTCGTTGGTATGCTTGTCATAATTGTAATCACTTCCCCATTCTTTATGGTTCCTCGAGATCTGGAGCAGGGCATCGGCGATGTATACGACTTCTTTGTCTTTCATGGTCGGATGCAGGGAAAGCCTGACCCATCCTGGTTTTGCGGAGAGATCTCCGTTTGAGATGCTGTCGGTGATTTTTTTTGATTTTTCGTAGCTTACATCAAGAAGGTAATGGCCGTAAGTACCGGCACAAGCACATCCGCCCCTGACCTGTATGCCGAAACGGTCGCTCAGGAGGGAAACCAGCAGGTTATAATGGATGGAATCCATATAAAATGAAATCACCCCTAGCCGCTCACTGACGTTATCAGCCAGGATATGCAGGCCTTTGACTTTCCCCAGTTCACTGAAGGCTATCTTCAGTAATTGGTTTTCGCGATCATGGATCCTGTCAACGCCCATTTGATTTTTGAGGTCCATGCTGAGTGCAGCGCGAATGGCCTGCAGGAAGCCCGGCGTGCCGCCGTCTTCACGGATTTCAATATCGTCAATGAACTTATATTCTCCCCATGGATTGGTCCAGTCAACGGTACCTCCCCCGGGCTGGTCGGGAGCTTTGTTGTTGTAAAGTTCTGAATTGAAGATCAAAACCCCTGAAGAACCGGGCCCGCCAAGAAATTTGTGAGGAGAAAAGTAAACTGCATCCAGGTCATAAATGGGGTCGCCGGGATGCATGTTGATGACATCGTAAGGCGCCGATGCGGCATAATCCACAAAGATCTTTCCACCGTATTTGTGCATGAGCGCTGCCATCTCATGAATGGGGGTTCTGACTCCCGTGACGTTGGAGCAGGCTGTAAAAGAACCGATAAGCAACGTCTCTTTGCTGTATAATTTAAGGGTGTCTTCAAGATGGTTGAGGTCGAACAGTAGGTCCTTCCCAGGTTTTATCACCACAACATCGGCTACGGTTTCATACCATGAAGTTTGATTGGAGTGATGTTCCATATGACTTATGAAAACCACGGGCCTGCCTTTATCTTTCATGCATTTTCCATGAGAAAGCACGCCGCATTGCTTTAATCCCAGTATCCTCTGAAATTTGACAACAGCCCCGGTCATTCCGAAACCGCTCGTAATTATCACATCCTTCTTACCGGCATTGACATGTTTTTTGATGTTTTCATGGGCCAGATGATAGGCCCGGGTCATCAATTTCCCGCTTTCACTGGTCTCGGTATGCGTATTGCCAACAAAAGGACCAATCGTATCGGTAAGGATTCTCTCGATGGGCCGGTATAAGCGCCCGCTTGCAATCCAGTCGGCATACACCATCTTCTGCCTGCCGAATGGCGTAGTATATGTTTGCCGGTGACCTATGGTCTGCCTGCGAAATGGTCTAAAATAGGATTCAAGGTTCATAATAAGAGTGTCGCATCACGGACAGCAACAGGTATCGGCCACTTTACCGGCCTCATGTTCCAGGTAATTCATGATTACGTTAGTAATGATCATATCCCGGCAGGGGATGAATGAAATATGTCTTTTTTCAAGAATTGTTTTCGAAGCATCAGTAATATTACCTGCAAGAACTGCAGAGCAATCTTTTAACAAGTCAAAAACATCGCCGGCAGCGGAACTTCTTCCCGGTTTGCTTCCTATCAATTCTTCCTTTACGACTTTTCCCAGTTCAATTTTAAGGACAAGGAACCCCCTGGCATCTTCAAAGGATGATGCCATCATCAATCCGTCATTGGTTGGAATAGCTGCTTTCATGGGTTTTTTCTTTTATTCAGACCGCGTATTTGATGATATTGAAAGGAGGCCTGAAATCATGATGTCAAAATTACCAAGACCATGTGCAGTTTGAGAATGAGGGGGCGTGATACTGGATACGCTAAAAAGTGCAAATGGCAATATGAAACAGTGACAGGCAGCATGCAAAGATAGAATCAGTATCATACAATAATGTGACGAAAATCACATTTGGTTAGTGAAAAATTACGCATCTTTGTGGGCAAAATAATATAAACCAAGCTGTCATTCTGATGTTTCCCGATCCGCTCCCATATAAAACACATTGCCGTGATTGTAAGGAGAAGTCCTGTGCCGCTGCCGTTCTGGCACCCGGGGAGCTTGATGATGTAAATGAGAACAGCAGGGAAGCTGAGTTTAAAAAGGGGGATATTATCATTCATGAAGGCTCCCTGAATTCCAATATCATTTATCTGAAATCGGGCCTGGTAAAGGAATATGTTCGGACTTCCACCGACAAGGAGCAAATCCTGCAGATTGTTAAAAAATACAGTTACCTGGGGTTGCCGTCACTGTTTGGTGACAGGGTGAACCATTATTCTTACGCTGCACTTGAGGATATCAAGGTCTGTTATATTGATATAAGCATGTTCAAGCAACTGATCAAAAATAACGGGGAATTTGCCTATGAGATCCTGATTTCCGTGTCGCGCGACAGCCTGAACAATTTCCACAGGTTTATGAGCCAGTCGCAGAAGAAGACTTACGGTAAAGTGGCTGATGCGATGCTGTATTTTTCCCGCATCATTTATGAGAACATGGAATTTGAGATCCCTTTTACAAGGCAGGAACTGGCCGACCTTATCGGAATTTCAAGGGAAAGCGCAACGAGGGTATTGCTGAAATTAAAAGAAGACGGCATTCTCTCGGTAGAAGACCGTCTTGTAAAGATCAAAGACCCGGAGCTGCTTCAGCAGATCAGCAGGAACGGGTAAGCCCGTGATGATCGTGATGATCGTGATGGGGACAGGTGATGCCTAGGTAAATATAATCTGAGTCTGCAGCCCACCGCATTTTTCATAGAAGTCGCCTACGGTGAGCACGTCCTTAACCCCTTCCCACAGATCTTCCTTTTTTAATTTGAACATGTCCATAGCCAGTTTACAGGCGTATATTTCGCCTCCGCCGGCTTCTATCATTTCAAGGAATTCTTTTACGGGAGGAATGTCAAGAGCTTCCATCTGGCCTTTCATCATGGCCGATACCCCGGCTTCAACACCAGGCAGCATGCCCAGGATGGATGGGAAAGGGAGCCCGCCGGGCATACGCATTGCCGGGTTGCCGACTGTGCCGGTATGCAGGCTGTTCATTTGTTTTTTTGTGATCGCATCGAGACCGAAGAAAGTAAAAAAGATCTTGGTTTCAATGCCTTCCATTACCGCTCCGTTGCCCATTACCAGGGTTGCATAAACGTCTTCTATTGTGCCTTTGGCGCAAATCAGGCAGACTTTTTTCAGGGGAAATTCTTCTTTTGCCATTGTTTTTATGTTATAAGGTTTTTCATCATCCCAAGTCAATTCTCCTTCTCTCAGGAGGGGAGCCGGGGCCAGGGAGGCCCCGGTTATTAATAACGTGATTAAACGCAGGAAGCGGGTTTGGGAATACCGGCAATTTTTGCAGCTTTTTTCATGGGAGCCCCCGGGAAAAGCTGGTAAAATCCTTTTATGTCGATGATACCGCTGGTTCCCACCGACCTGATGGTAAGGCTTTCGCCTTTAGCCTGGCGTTCGCGGAGGTAATCGAGGAGGGTATAATGCTTATCGGTTAGCTCGATACCTTCTTCCTTTGCGATTTCCTTTGCAACGTCTTTGGTCCATTGTGTACGATCGGTCATGTACCCTTCATCGTTTACATCTACGCTGATTCCAGCAAAAACTTTCTGTGCCATGTTTGTTTGATTTAAATTATTATTGTCATTTATTCTATGATAACTCGATAAGCAGCTTCGCTGCGATAGCTTGATATCCAGTCATCCAGTCATCTAGTCATCCAGCTATCCAGCTATCCAGTTATCCAGTCATCCAGTCATCCAGTCATCCAGTTATCCAGTCATCCAGCTATCTAGGTCTTCATCGCCTTCACCAGCCTCAGCGAGTACGAAAGCGACTTCCTCACTTCCGGCGAGTTTAGTTGTTTAAATAGTCCAAAGAGTGATTTGTCATCGAGTTTGTCATCGGGCTTCACTTTGGCAATGGCCAGAGTCATATTATTCATGCCCTTCATCAGTTCCGGGTCTGAAAGATTGCGTACTATACCTGCAATATTTTCAAGGTTTCCCTGCAGCCTGACAAGATCGTCTTTGGTGAATACCTGTATCCATTTGTCGACGAAGTTACCCAGTTCCCTGATATATTCAAAATACCCCTTGCTGTCAAGATCGTTCATTTTATTCACTGCATCAAGCCCGGCCTGGTGCAGGATAGGGGTGACATCCTTCATGAAGTCAGAGGCGCTTTCCATCATCTCGAACATCTCCTGGAAAGTGCCCAGGTTCTGAAGCAGCCTTATCAGCATTGAAGGCAGGTCAACATGATCCAGTTCAACCTGGGATTTTTCGAGAATGACCGATGTTTGTTTGACCACATCTTTGATAATGATGCCAGCGTCCTCAACAAAGTCGTCGATTTCTTCCCGCTTCTGATTCTGCACCGATACATATTCAAGTATCAGGTCCATTTTCTGGCGGAGCTCGGTAAGCTGCTCCTGTATTTCTCTCTCAGCCATAATTCCCCGGATTACATTTTTTTACCTGCCATGGTCATCTTGGAATCGATAGGCATTTCTTTTCCCTTTAAGAGGATATGCCAGTAGATCCAGCGGAACATCAGTTTCCCGTAATGGTTTGTACGGGATTCTTTTAAAAGGCCGAAGGGGCCGATGCCGGGGAATGGGAAGGAGCCTGGAAGGGGCTCTGTGTCATAATTGAAATCGATGAGGGCGCCCTTTCCGAAACCTGTTTCAATATAGCAGTTTGAATGCCCGTCGAATTTATCGGTAAGTGGCCTGCCTTCTATGGCACACATCAGGTTCTCTGTTAAAACATCGGCCTGGAAATGTACAACCGATCCGGCTTTTGATGTCGGGAAATTGCCGGCATCGCCTATCACGAACACATTCGGAAATTCAATCTGCTGAAGAGTATATTTATCGGCTTTTACGAAGTCCATTTCATCGCCCAGCCCGCTGCGGCCGATCAAGGGATCGCCTTTGTGAACCGGAACGGTGATCAGGCAGTCAAACGGGATCTCCCGTTCGTCGTAAGAAACAATGGCTTTCTTTTCATTGTCGACCCTCTCCATATAGAAGTCGGGCACAATATTTATATTTTTCTGAACGAGCAGTTCACCCAGAACTTTCGAGGCCCTGGGTTTGGTAAAAGCGCCCGAGAGCGGGGTCACGTAAGTAATGTTGACATCGTTCCTCAGCCCTCTTTCAACGAAGAAGGCATCGGCAAACATCACAAATTCCAAAGGAGCAACCGGGCATTTGATAGGCATGTCGGCTATGTTCAGGACAAGTTCCCTGCCTTTCCATGTCTTGAAAAAATCGGCAAGGGCCGAAGCCCCTTCATAAGTGTAAAAGTCAAAAATGTTTTTCCTCCACAGTGGGCCCGTCAAACCAGGGGTTTCTTCGGGGGCGGTGCGGGTTCCGGTTGCAATGATCAGGAAATCATAGCGGAGATTGGTCCCGTCCTTTAAATGGACCGATTTGGCCGGGGCGTCAATGCGCTCAATCTCCTGAAAGATCACATTGACGCCGAAGGGGATAAAATTTGTTTTTGGTTTAACCACATCGTGTTTCGTGTAATAACCAAAAGGCATGAATAAAAAACCCGGCTGGTAATAATGGGTTTTGTACTGGTCGACTATGGTGATGTCCCATTCGTCGCGCTCAAGAAGTTTACGCATTTTGTTGGCCATAATAGTACCGCCGGTACCCGCGCCAAGGATCAGTAGCTTTTTCATTTGATTAAGAAGATATAGGGGTTCTGTGCATATATCGACAAAGGTATATATTTTTATATGGTGATACCAAAGCGATTTAGAAATATTTTATAAATTTATATTCAGACTGTTTCCAAATACTGTGAAAGAATTCACAATGAAGAAGTGAAAATACAAAAAAACAGCATCCGGGATATGCAAAACGATTGCATTCTGGATGCTGTTGATAAACCGTTTAAAACGGTGATTATTTTTTATCTTCAGGCTTGGCTTCAGCCTGGTCCTTTTTGGGTTCTGCTTTCAGTTCTTCTTCAATTCCCGACATGCCGTCCTTGAAACTTTTAACGCCTTTTCCTATACCTTTCATAAGTTCGGGGATCTTTGAACCGCCGAAAAGAAGCAGGACGATCAGGGCGATTAACAGTATTTCCTGGGTGCCGAGGCCGAATATCAATAAAATACCTAAGGTCATGGTTTCCTGAATTTGAATCACAAAATTAAGCAAACAAAAACACAATTGCATATTTTATTTTCATAAAAACATGCAGGCATCGCCATAGCTCAGGAAGCGGAAGCCCGTTTCAAGGGCGTGGGAATACACTGTCTTCCAGCCATCCCCGGCAAATGCAGCGATAAGCAGCAGCAATGTGCTCTGGGGCATATGGAAATTTGTGATCAGGCCGTTGAGGACCCTGAATTTATATCCCGGCACAATGATCAGGCTGGTACTTCCATGAAATTCTTTGAGCCCGGCGTGTTCCATATAAGTGATGAGGGCGTCGAGCGCTTCTGTTTTGCCTGGCAGCCCCTGATCTTCCGTAAGGTAAGGATCCCACTGGTTTACGATTTCTATCTCTGTTTGCGGATGTGCGATTGCCTCAACACCAAGCCAGTAAAGGCTTTCAAGCGTCCTTGCCGAGGTTGTGCCCACTGCAATGACATTGGTGTTAATCGGGTTGCGCAAATACCTGAGCGTGGAAAGTTTAACGACGAAAGATTCGTTGTGCATGATATGGTCACAAACATTTGCCACGCTCACAGGCCTGAAAGTCCCCAATCCAACGTGCAGGGTAAGTTGTTCTTCAATACAGTTGCGGGTCCTCAGCCGCTCAAGAATATCCTCCGAAAAGTGCAGCCCTGCAGTTGGAGCTGCAACCGATCCTTCATGTTTTGCATACACCGTCTGGTACCTGAGGGTGTCTTCCTCATCCGATTCCCTGTTAATATAGGGTGGGAGAGGGATACTGCCGGCCATAAGGAGGACATCCGAAAAAGAAAGCGAAGAAGGAGCCCAGCTGAATTCAATCTCAAAACAACCATCGGAGAGGCTTGATTTTCTTATGGCCTTCAGCCAGCTGTCGTTAAGGCCCAGGTTCTTTTCAAGGGGTTCGTCTTTCCATTTTTTTGAATTGCCGACCAAACAACTCCAGCGGCATCCCGGTCCCTGTTGAAAAGCAAGCTGAAAATCAACGGTAGGGGATAATGGTTCGAGGCAGAAAATTTCGACAAGCCCTCCTGTGGATTTGGCAAACAGAATCCTTGCCCTGACCACCTTTGTATCATTAAATACAACCAGGCTCCCTTCAGGGATAAGGCCGTCTATTTCCGAAAACTGCCTGTCTTCTATAAGGCCATCCCGGTAAACCAGGAGGCGTGACGCATCCCGCCTTCCGGGGGGCCTTTGGGCGATGCGATCCGCAGGCAGGTCATAATTATAATCGGTAATCGGTATACCCTTGGGGAGGTCCATAAGCGTGTTTGAGACCGGTAAACATAAAAACACCCGGCCCCGGGCATGAAGCCTGGAGTGGCCGGATGTTTCAAAGGTAAGACTAATTCTTTTCGGTGCTGAAGAACTTTGGTTTATAAGTGATCATCAGATAAACGTACTGCGACCCCCTTACAGAGCTTTTCAAACCGTTCAGAAGTTCCATGGTTGAATTCGGGAAGAAATAGCAGTAAGCTGCATTGAGTTCCACATTTGGCAGGGGTTTGTACAGGAACATCATGTCGAGTTCCGAGCCCAGGTTCTTATTGACTTTAGTGCCGTCGGTGAGATAATCCTTGCCGAAGCTGAAATACCGGTAGGTTGCTTCGAGGGAAGTGACTTTGCTGAAATTCACCGTACCGCGGGCATAGATCTGGTTCAGCCCGGGATAATTGGGGGTTCCCTGCAGCATGCTGGTGAACATATCCATATATCCGTATAACTGGTGATTGGTACCATACAGCGTATTGAAACTGCTCACTTTTTTTGCAACATCCGCCTTGTTGGCCGGGTTGTTGTCGGTACCGCTGAGTTGTTCGTAGCCAACCATAAGCTTAAAGGGTTTCACGATCTGGTAACCCACGTTTGCGCCGAACATGTAAGCTGCAACTTTGCGCCCGTCCTGTATATGTCCGCCCTGGTAATAACCCCCTGCCCATACGCTGAGGTTTTTCCAGTTGAGCCATGCATTGCCGCCAACGGTAAACCTTGCATATACCTGGTTGGGGTTGGTTATCGGGACCTGGGATTTGGTGGTGATGGTCGTATGTCCAACCGTATCGGTGCCATTGACTACCCAGAGGATCTGGGATGAAGTAACCGTCTGGTACTGGGTTGGCAGCTGGTAAGCATCAACAAGGGCTATCACCGAAACTTTCAGCATATCCTTAAAGAATGTTTTCTGGTTCCAGAGGTACGACATGTATTTGTAATTTTTCATGTTGTAATTGGAGATGAAAGCGCCTGCCGGACTGGTATTGTTGATGGCGAAACCGAAATCTCCCTGGTAGGCTGCTTTTGTTGCTCCCCATTGGAACCCAACCATGTCGTGGGCCGATCCCTGGGGTCTCCAGTTGTTATAACCGATAATCCTCTGGTCATCGTAGGAGATGGCGATCCTACCTACCCGTACCGAGAAGTTGCTGAGGAAATTGTATTTGAACCAGGCTTCAAAAATATTGACCGTATTGTTCCTTATGGTATCGCTGCTGAAGAAATTGTTTTCGCCGAAAACAAAAGCATGCTGTAATGAAAACCGGGTGGTGAATTTCTCATTTTTATAATCAAAAATAATGCGGGCCCTGCCAAGGATGTCTCCGTAGCCTGTTTGTGTTGAGTCGCGCAGCTTGGTATATCCGTCACGGTATTCGGCCCTGGGCCTGAATTCGCCCGAAACGGTGAACTGGGCCATGGAAGATTTACCGAGCAGCAGCAGAAAAGCTGCCATCAGAATTAGCTTGTACAGATTTTTCATAGTATCTTTGTTTAAATGTGTGGCGCAAAAGTAGAAAAAAAACAAAAGCGACCGGTAAAACCATGCACATCGATTGCATTTTAAAAAGTGTAAATTTGCATTTATGAAGTTCAAATATTACATACCCAATTCAGTGACACTGCTCAACCTGGTCAGCGGTGTTCTTTCGATAACATCCATGATGTCGGGCCAGATAGTATGGGCCGCTGCATTCATCTTCATAGCGGCGGTCTTCGATTTCCTCGACGGTACGCTTGCCAGGCTTTTGGATGCCCGCTCGGAACTCGGTAAGCAGCTGGATTCCCTGGCTGATGTGGTTTCCTTCGGAGTGGCCCCGGGTATTATTGTATTCAACCTCCTCACGGCCAATTGTGCAGGGAGCTGTAATGCGCTTGACCGTATGCATATCACCCCTTATTTTGCCTTGCTGATCCCGGTATGTTCTGCATTAAGACTGGGTAAATTTAACATCGACCTTAGGCAGGCCGAGAATTTCATAGGTTTGCCCACACCGGCCAACGCCATTTTCTTTGCTTCTATCCCCCTCGTGATTTTCCTGCAGCCTCACATTTACACCCTGATAAAGCTCGATTTTTTTGTCGAATTCTTTTCAAACTCAAGGGTCATTGCGATCCTGACGGTATTTTTCTCTTATCTGCTGGTGTCGGATTTCAAGATTTTTTCAATAAAATTCAAGACGACCGGCTGGGCCGAAAACATGAAGGCTTACATTTTACTGATCTCGTCGCTGGTCCTGCTGGTATTGTTTTCCCTCAATGCCATACCCCTGATCATTTTGCTGTACCTCTTGCTTTCACTGGGGTTTCAGAGGGAGATATAGGTATCGGGAAGTGAAGTTCGGAAATTGTAATTTGTGAAGTATCTCGCACAAGCTGCCTTGGCTGCAAGGAGCGGAACATATTGCACAAGCTGCCTTGGCTGCAAGGAGCGATCAGGAGAATGATTAAATTCAGGTGATTGATTGTTTGAGCGACGCAGCAGGCGCAGCAGCGGTGCAATATCGTGAGCGACTGGCGCAGTAGGCGCAGCGACGTTGCGTATATATGAGCGACAGGTGCAGCAGCGGTGTGAGATGCGAGCACCTCTTACCTGAGCTCGAAATTTTCCCCTAAATACACTTTTCGCACATGCGGATCATCGGCAAGCTCGCGGGATGTTCCTGCGCGGAGGATCGAGCCTTCAAAGAGAAGGTATGCCCTGTCGGTGATGGTAAGTGTTTCATGAACATTATGGTCGGTGATAAGAACACCGATGTTCTTTTCTTTCAGCCTTGAAACGATATTCTGGATATCTTCAACAGCTATAGGGTCTATACCGGCAAAAGGTTCGTCAAGCAGGATGAATTTCGGATCCACGGCAAGGCAGCGGGCGATCTCGCACCTGCGGCGCTCCCCGCCCGAGAGGGTTATTCCCTCGCTTTTCCTTACATGCTGGAGGCCGAATTCATCAAGAAGGGTTTCGAGGCGTTCCTTTTGTTTATCCTTGGGCAGTCCGGTAAATTCAAGTATGGCCCTGATGTTGTCTTCAACGCTTAATTTACGGAAAACGGAGGCTTCCTGGGGCAGGTAGCTGATGCCTCTCTGGGCCCTCTTGTACATAGGTTCATTGGTGATATTGAGGTCGTCGAGGTAAACCTGCCCGGCAAAGGGTTTGATAAGGCCTACGATAATGTAAAATGAAGTGGTCTTCCCGGCCCCGTTTGGCCCCAGCAAACCAACGATCTCCCCTTGTTTAAGCTCCACAGAGACCTCGTTTACAACTGTTCTCTTGCGGTATTTTTTAATGATTTTTTCGGTGCGGAGTATCATGGGGCAATTTTGTCTTTGCTGATCCAAAAGTAGGAAAAAATGTCAGAATGTAAAGTTCATCGAAACGAAAACACCAAATTTAGTGACATTTGGGTTTTGAAGGTCATGCAGGTGGGTCATCCGCCAAACAGCATCAACCCTGAAAATTTTAAAAATATTTTCAATACCGGCGCCGGCTTCCAGGTAGGGTTCCCCTCCGAAAGGCCTCATCTGGTCAGGAAAGAGGGAGTAATCTTCGTTTTTTGGCTCCAGTGTACCGTAAACACAACGTGCATGAACCACTTCCCTCCATTTTAATTTCCTGAGAAGGGGGATATGATTGAAAATAAGCCCGTCGAAGTGATGCGTAAAGTAGACGCTGAACCACATATCGCTCACAAATTCATAATAATTCATGAGGTTTGAAGCATCCTCGTCGAAGAGGAAAGTCTGGTTCCCGTCATGGTTCCTGAGCAGGGGATAGGGCAGGGTCCCCCAGATCTTGCCGGCTTCTATCTTGTATTTCGACCAGCCTATGGTCGAGAAATTGAACCATTGCTGAATATTCAGCTGCAGCTTATAATATTCGTAATCGCTTTTAAACACATTCGGGATGCCGCATGAGAGGCTGATCAGGATGATGGGATAGCTGGAACTTATAGTATACCTGTAAAATTCGGCATTAATGAATTTTTCGCGCCACGACAAACGGGTGTCGAATTTCACTTCGGAAGTATAGATTGAGTTCATGAAGACCGGGACTAAGGGGTCGGCAGGGAACACAACAAACTGCGTCATCCCTAACGGGAACATTTCCCTGTGCGTGAGGGTAAGGGTATTGATGAGCCCATTGAACCATTCGTGTTCATAACCCACTTTATATTCCCTTACCATGGTAAGTTTGTTGTTCGGCCCCCTATGGAAAATCGATGAGAGGATATTGTCGGTGGAAAATGCATTCGGGCTGAGGCCGAGCTGCTCCACATCCCATTTATATGATACTGATAAGTCCCTTCTCGGGTTTTTACTGAGCATATACAGTACGTCGCCACCCCCCTTGAATGCCCCGTCGAGGGTGCCGTATGCCACGTAGCCTTCAAGCTGCACCCTTCTGCTGAAACTGTTAGCCGTACGCCCGCCGAACCTGAACCTGGCCCCTTCCACACCGTTGTAGCTGAATAATTTTGTGTAAGGCCCAAGTTCAAACTTGCCCCAGCTGAGATAGCCGGTTGTTATCCCGTAAATCACATCCGCATACGTCCTGAAAACACGCATGTTCTTTACCGAATCAACCATCTTATAGATGCCCCTTTCGGTTTTGTTGAGCCTTTCGGGACGGTTGTTCTCCCAGAATGCATCATCTTTCTTACCCGATTCAGGTTCGATCAGGACATTCGACGGCATGGAAAAGAACTTTTTCGCTTCCGGTATGTCGAATTGAAAATCAGAATACTGTACTGTTCGATGGGCGAAGAATCCGATGAGCTTACGGGCATTTTCAAACACGTTGAAATCAACCGAGAATTTATCCTTTGTAAGGAGCCAGTACTTGTTGTTTGCCCATTCGTATTCCTGGGCAATGGCCAGGTCGTTCACGAAATTGATATTTGCATCGCCGGCTATGCGCATATCGATCTTTTTTACGGCAAACGAGGTGTCGGCTATCCAGATGTTCCCGGTAAACGTCAGTTCCTGTTTGCGTTTTGGCTTGAACATCATATGGTAGCACCAGTTATTTCCTATATAGGCCGAATCTACAAGGTAATATTTGTATGCATCCAGGCCGAAGTCGGCTATCGGGCTTATAAAATTCTTCTCAAAGACCAACACGTAGTCCTTATAAACGTCAACCTCCTGGGAAAGGTTCCCCAGGAACTGCGACACACTTTCGTTCTCAAGTCCTGAAAGCCGGCTTGCCTTGATGATCTCCTTCTTCGAGCGGGGCGACTTCCTGTAATAAACCTCCGACATTGTTTCGGTAATGAAAACAGGGAGGTACGATTTCCCGTTGATGGTTGATGTGTCAACGTAATTCCAGACGAAGTCGAAAGGTTTTAGGATTTTTCTTTGTTTTAGTTTATCGCTGATGTTGTTGGCGTCGACTTCGATCTTTGTATAGGCCTTATACTGGTAAGTGTCAAAAGACTGCAGCATATTTGATTTCTTATGGTCTATCACTTTCTGCAGTAGGATATCAGCCGGGTTCCCCTTATAGCGCACCACCACTTCGGGGAGGTTGTAAAGCTGGGGTTCAAGCTCAAAATCCACCGTCTGGAACTGGTGAAGGCTGATTTTCCTGGTCTTGCCGGAATAGCCGATCAGTGAGGCCCTGAGGCTGTCGGCTTTTACTTTGAATTCCAGGGCATAATACCCGTTAAAATCGGTCAGGGTTCCCAGGGTAGTGCCTTTAAGCACAATATTGACAAAGGGGATGGCTTCCCCGGTTTTGGCATCTTTAACATGGCCCATGATCTTGGTCACCTGCGAAGCCGCGGTGATTGACAAGGCCAGGATGAAAATGAAACAGAGGGGCGCGAATTTACGCGCCCCCCGGATGTTTATCATGCTATATCTGATGTTAAACCTCAGGCCCATTTTCGGAAAGTTCGTCCCAGAATTCAACTGCCCGCCGGAGGTGTGGGATTACAATGCTTCCGCCGACCAGGGTTGCGATGGCAAAAACCTCTGAAAGTTCTTCACGGTTCACTTTCTGTTCATGGCATTTGATGAGATGGTAGCGCACACAATCGTCGCAACGCAGCACCATGGATGCGACAAGGCCCATCATTTCCTTGGTCCTTACCGGCAGGGCCCCTTCCATGTATGCATTGGTATCGATATTGTAAATGCGTTTGATCACCTTATTATCCAGGGCGAGGATCTTTTCATTCATTTTCTCCCTGTAGGTGTTGAATTCATCAAGTTTTTTTCCCATTGAGTATCAGATTATACCTTCTTTAAGTATATCATGAAGGTGGATGACCCCTTTGTAGGATGACCTGTCGACGACAAGCAGTTGTGTAATATTGTTTTTCCGCATTATTGTAAGGGCATCGATCACCAGGGTTGAGGGTTTGATGGTTTTGGGCCCGGGCGACATCACATCAATGGCTTTAAGTTTGCGTAAGTCAAGATCCTTTTCAAGCATACGCCTCAGGTCCCCGTCGGTAACGATACCGATAAGCTTCGTCCCGTCAAGCACTGCGGTGGCCCCCAGCCGTTTGGAGGAAATTTCGATGATTACTTTTTTTATGTCATCGCTCCCTTTGACCATGGGTTTCTGGTTGCGGATATAGAGGTCGGAGACTTTAAGATACATTTTCTTTCCGAGGGCTCCGCCCGGATGAAATTTCGCGAAATCGCCGGCCGTAAACCCCCTGGCTTCAAGCAGGCATATTGCCAGGGCATCGCCCATGACCATCTGAGCCGTCGTACTTGAGGTGGGGGCCAGGTTATTCGGGCAGGCTTCCCTCGAAACGGTGGTATCAATCACATAGTCTGACTGCAGAGCCAGGTACGAACCGGTATTCCCAACAAGGGATATCAGTAGGCTGCCATGTTGTTTCAGAAGGGGGACCAGAACCTTGATCTCTGGAGTTTCCCCGCTTTTTGAAAGGCAGATGATGATATCGTCTTTCTGAATGATACCCAGGTCCCCGTGAATGGCATCAGCGGCATGCATAAATATTGCCGGTGTGCCTGTAGAGTTGAACGTGGCAACAATCTTCTGGCCGATGATAGCACTTTTACCTATCCCCGTTACCACAACCCTGCCTTTCGAACCGATGATATGCTCCACGCATTTCATAAAATCATCATTCACCGATTTAGACAGATTCTTAATTGCTGCTGCTTCATCCTCAATTGTGCGGATTGCAACCTTTTTCAATGCGTCAGATGTTTTCAATGCACAATTTTTTTATTTTTTTTTGGTTATTTGGAGATGTTTATGTTTATATTTGTATATAAGAGCTAAAAAATTAATAATCAAGTTTGTCCGACAAAAGTACGAAATTAATCATTTTGAAATGGCAGTAAGCAAAGACGAATACAAGCTGCACGAAGTATTAAAGAAAGTTTTTGGGTTTGATGGTTTTAAAGGCAGCCAGGAAGCTGTAATTCTTAATGTCCTGGCTAAAAAAGATACATTTGTGATAATGCCCACAGGGGGTGGTAAATCATTGTGTTACCAAATGCCGGCCCTGGTTCTTCCAGGTACCGCGATCATCGTATCCCCCCTCATTGCCCTGATGAAAAACCAGGTCGATTCAATGAGAAGCTTCGGCACCGAAGAAGAAGTGGCGCATTTTATGAATTCCTCTCTCACCAAGCAGGAGATCACCCAGGTTAAAAAAGATGTAACAAGGGGGAAGACGAAGCTTTTATATGTAGCCCCCGAAACAATCACCAAGGAAGAGAACATCGATTTCCTGAAAAAAATCAATATCTCCTTTTATGCGATAGACGAGGCGCATTGTATTTCGGAATGGGGCCACGATTTCAGGCCTGAATACCGCCGTTTAAGGCCTATTATACAGGCCATAGGGCAGGATGTACCGGTAATCGCTCTTACTGCAACCGCAACCCCAAAAGTTCAGCAGGACATACAAAAGAACCTGAACATGATGGATGCTACGGTTTTCAAAGCATCCTTCAACAGGCCAAACCTGTATTATGAAGTCAGGGCCAAAACGAAAAATTCTTCCAAGGACATCATTAAATACATCAAGGGTCATATAGGGAAATCGGGTATAGTGTATTGCCTCAGCCGTAAGAAGGTCGAGGAACTCGCCGACACTCTTGTGGTGAACGGCATTAAAGCGCTCCCATACCATGCAGGCCTCGATGCGGCAACCCGCAGGTCGAACCAGGATAAGTTCCTGATGGAAGAAGTTGATGTGATCGTGGCCACTATAGCTTTTGGCATGGGCATCGACAAACCCGACGTGAGGTATGTCATCCATAACGACATGCCCAAGAGCCTGGAAGGATATTACCAGGAAACAGGCCGTGCCGGAAGGGATGACGGGGAAGGCAACTGCATTGCTTTCTATGCTTATGAAGACATTCAAAAACTTGAGAAATTCCTGAAAGGCAAATCGGTTGCCGAACAGGAAATCGCAAAGCAGCTGTTGCTCGAAACTGTCGGTTACAGCGAATCTTCGGTTTGCCGCCGCAAACAGCTGCTGCATTATTTCGGAGAGATATTCAGGGAAGAAAACTGCCAGAACTGTGATAATTGCATGCATCCCAGGAAAAAATTTGAAGGAAAACAATATGTGCAACTGGTTCTTGAAACCGTTGTTGCTGTCAAGCAGCAGTTCAAGAACAAGCATATTATAAATATTATCATCGGCAAGAACTCAGCCACTATAAAATCCTATAAACATAATAAGCTGCCCGAGTTCGGCAAGGGGGCGGCAAAAGAGGAGAAATTCTGGAATGCTGTGATCAGGCAGGCTTTGATCGAAAGGTTGCTCACTAAGGACATCGAGAACTACGGCTTGCTAAAGATCAGCCCCGAGGGTAATGAATTCCTGAAGAACCCTTATTCCATGATGCTCATGGATGACCGGGACTATGAGAATCCCGAGGAGGAGGACCTTATGGAAGCCATGGGGTCAAAGAGCAGCACGGCCGATAAAACCTTGTTTGCCCTGCTGAAAGACCTGAGGAAGGAAATAGCCCGCAAGGAAAAACTTCCCCCGTTTGTTATCTTCCAGGATCCCTCCCTCGAAGACATGGCCATCCAGTATCCTATCAACCCCGAAGAACTGAAACAGATCACGGGTGTTGGGAGCGGCAAGGCACATAAGTACGGCAAACCGTTCCTTGACCTTATCAAGGAATATGTTGAAGAAAACGAGATCATCAGGCCGATGGACATGGTCGTGAAATCAGTGGTGAACAAGTCGGGGATAAAGGTGTATATCATCCGCAGTATAGACCGTAAGATAGCACTGGAAGATATTGCCCTGGCCAAGAACCTGAGTTTTTCGGAATTGCTTTCTGAAATTGAAAGTATCGTAGGCTCGGGAACCAAGATCGATCTCGATTATTATATTGATGAAGTGGTGGATCCTTACCACCAGGAAGAAATTTTCGAGTACTTTCGCAAAGCGGAATCGGATTCCATCAATGAAGCCCTTCGTGAACTCGGGGAAGATGAGTTTACCGAAGAAGAAATCCGTCTTATGCGCATCAAATTCATGTCGGAATTAGGTAATTAAAACGTTAAATCATGCAGGAAGAAATTGGAAATAAGCCTGGAGAGATTCAGGAAAATTCAGCTATTGAGCTGACGGAAACACACGCAGAACAACACACAACAGCTAAACACCCGTTTTTTGTTTTTACTGTCAATACGGTACTCGGGCTTGTTCTTCTTGCAGGCCTTGTCATTTTATATATCATTGTGCTGACAAAAAAGGACAACCAGGTTCAATTGCCTGTGGCATTGCAAAATTCGAAAGGGAAGGCCCTTTCGGTTGTTTACCTGAACCTTGACTCCCTGAACATGAAATACGAGTTTATAAGGAACCTCAGGAAAGACCTTGAATCAACGGTGAACAGGTTGCAGGGGGAACTCAAAAAAGACGAAGAAAGCCTGCAAAAGGACGGGGCCGATTTTCAACAGAAAGTTCAGGCCAATGCCATTTCAGAAGAAAAGTCCAAACAGATTTATGAGATCCTCATGAAACGGCAGCAGGAACTTCTTGAGAAGAAGGACAGGTACACGCAAATGATGACCCAGCAGCAGCTGGCAATGAACCAGACCCTGACCGATACCCTGACCACTTTCCTTAAGCGCTTCAACCGCGCCTACAGGTTTGATTACATCATGGGATATAAAAGCGACGGGGAGATCATCGTGGCAAATGACAGCCTTGACATCACCCATACCATACTGGTGGCAATCAATAAGGAGTACCTGGAAAGAAAGAAATAATGAGGCATATTGCTGCTTTCATAATTCCCGGCCTGCTATCGGTTTTCCTTGCGTGCAGTTCACCCGGATCAACGGGGGAAAATGCCGCCCTGCCTGCCGACTCTGTTATTTCTGAAAAGAAATTGATGGCCCTCCTTGTTGATGTGCATTTACTTGAGGGCGGGCTGATGATACAGAGGAACAGGGGGGAGCAGGACAGTAAATGGAACCAGGAAGCATACCGTAAACTTTTCCTCAGGTACCATGTGACGAGATCACAGTTTATAAAAAACATTGCCTGGTATCAGAAAGACCCTAAGAATTTCACACTGATCTATGATACAGTCATGCAAAGGCTCGACAGGCTTCGTAAAACTCCCCCTGCGAAACCTAATGCTTTGAAAAAACCGAAGAAACCTGCCTCTGTGTTGCCCCATCACTGATGGTGTAACTCCAGTTTATAACCGAGGTTCCCGTAATGGTCCCCGATCCTCTTACGACCAGGTTGTCGCCGATCGACTGGTTTGGGTCAAGAGTGATGGTGTTTCCTGAAACAAGAGCTTTGGCGGGAGCATAGGAAAAGCCAATATCGGCAAAATTGTAGAGGAACACGCCCATTTTTGAACTTGTATCGGCGGTAATAATCACTTCATAATTAAGCTTCACCCAGGTTTCCTGAACACTCCAGTTGCCTAAGAAAGCCGCCCTTGAATCGGTTGACGGGGCCAGGGAGATTTCTTTCCCGCATCCACAAAACAGAAGGCAGGAGAGAAGGACAGGGAACGCCAGTGCCTTGATCTTTTTCATTGCAGGATTATGATATGATCGGTTTAATTATCAGAATGTAATACTAAGGCCTGCGCTGGGCATAATAGGAAGCTGGTTCACCTGAGTATAGGAGATGCGGTCAAAATAGAAAATATTTTGTTCGTTCAGGGCATTGGTCACACTCACTGTGGCGTCAAGCCTTGAGTTTTTCCCGAGAAAGAAGGTTTTTTTAAGACTGAGGTCGAACCTGCTGTAGTAAGTCAGCCTGCCTTTGTTGTAATCGGCATACAATATGCCAAGCTGACCGTTATTGGTCGTATAGTCGCCTCCCATATCAGAGAAGGTAAGCTTTTCATAAAATCCCTGGGTTTGGGTAAACGGGAAGCCTGAGCCGAAGTTATACCGTGCATCAAGTTCCCAGCTGCCTCTTTTCCCGAAAAGGTAAGTGGCGACCAGATTCAGGTTGTTCCTCCTGTCCCAGATGGGCACATAATGCATCACTCCGTCATACAAATGAATAAAGCAAAGAGAGTATGTCACCCAGAGACTCAGCTTGGAGAGCTGGTATTTAAGCGATACGTCAACTCCTTCGGCGTCGCCGGTTTCAAGTATGAAATCTTTCTTGAAATAATCGGGCTGGCCGGCGTTTTCGGGTGAGTCGTCGTATAGCTTGTTCCTGTTCATCGTGGTAAGCTGGGGATAATACTTGTAATATCCTTCGACATTCAGGAACAGGTTCTTAAGCACATCCCATTCAAAACCAAAGATAATCTGGTCGCAAAGTTGGAGGCGGGTATTGACAGGTTTCCCCAGGAATTCCTTCTGCAGGTTCTGGGGTGCGGCAAGGTACCCTGTAAACAGGCTCACCACATCCTGGCTGTAAGTTGTGCTGATGATATCCTGGGAGTACATGCCCGCAGCCATTTTAAGCCTGAACTTAGGGAACATATTGTATTTTACTGACAGCCTGGGTTCGAGCCTCAGGTTTGCGAGGGTAGCGTAATACTCCAGCCTGAGGCCGGGTTCAAATATGAATTTCCCTAAGATCCACTTGTATTTTCCATAGAGGGAAGCTTCAGTAGTATTCTGGTCATAATTGATGCTCCTGTTAATACTGTTATAGAAATTCAGGAGGGTATGGTATCCTGAACCTTCAAGCCCGTATCGGAGGGAGTTCTTGCCGAAGAAATACGTAAAATCAAGGCCTACATTAAACCCCCCGATGGAGCTGGAACGGGGAGACTTGTTTTCTTCGGCCATATCGACTTTATAATATGAATAGGATGCATGGCCTTCAAGCAGGACAGGGCTTTTGCCCGGGATGGCCACAAAGTTGAGCCCTCCTCCGTATGAGTTCCAGTGGTAATTCTGCAGGATCTGGTATTGTACCTTGTCGTTGAAATCAAAGCCATACAGGTTTACCTTGCTGCCATTGGCGGCATTGATGGAAATCTTCCCATAAACGTCAAGGTAGTTGTATGGCAGCCCGTTTTCGTTTATATAGTTGTAGAAAATCTTGCTGCTCTGTTCCAGGTAAGAGCCTTTTACCGAGAGGATCAGCGAGGCTGAAGCGTCATCTTCGGTTTTTGCTTTTGCAATGGGCCCTTCAAACAAGGCTTTTGCCCCGAAAGTGCTTATATCGAACTTTCCGCTGAAACGGTTCCTGTTCCCATCCCTTGTAGTGATATCCATCACCGATGAGATCCTGCCACCATATTCGGCATTGAACCCGCCGGTATATACATCCACATTCTTAAGGATGTCAACATCAAAAACAGAGAACAGGCCGATAGAGTGGAAAGGATTATAAATGATCATGCCGTCGAGCAATACTTTGTTCTGTACAGGGGGGCCTCCCCTGATATAGAGCTGGCCGCCCTGGTCGCCCGAGAAAATCACACCGGGGAGCACCTGAAGGTACTGGGCCAGGTCGGGCTGCCCGCCAATGGTCGGGATCTGCATGATCTCCTTGGGAGTAATTTTGATGATGGACGTCTGGGTTTGGGTGGTTTTATCCTGTTTTGAAGCTGAAACGCTGACTTCCTGCAATTCGATGCTGGACTTGTTGAGATAAAGTTTTTTTGTGAACAGGTCGTTTTTATTTACCGTCATTGGGATCCTCAGGGTATCGCAGCCGATATATGTTACCATCAGCGTATATTGTCCTGAAGGGATCTTTGAAATGGTGAAGAACCCGTTCTGGTCGGTGGTGGCCCCGTAAGTTGTTTTATACAGGTAAACATTGGTGAAGAGGATGGGCTCACCCGTTTCTTTCTCATAGACAAACCCCCTGATAATGCCATTTTGGGCGAATGCCGTAAACTGGAAAGAGATCAGAACAGTCAGGGTCAGGATAGCAGAAAAGAGTAGTTTACGAAGGTCCATGGAGTCAGTTCTTGTAAGAAAAATTAAAATTGCATCAAAAGTAGCTAAAATGTGCGATTCAAAAAAGGAAACCCTTTAGGAAAATATTCTTATTTTTGCTCTGATACATTCACAAAACTGTCATGGCAAATAAGCTTTTATTACTTGGTGACGAGGCAATAGCCCTTGGCGCACTCGATGCAGGTCTTAGCGGGATCTATGCTTACCCCGGAACTCCTTCAACCGAGATTACCGAATATGTGCAGCATTCAGCGGTTGCTAAAGAAAACAATATTCATTGTTCATGGTCTACAAATGAGAAAACGGCCATGGAGGCTGCTCTTGGTATGTCGTATGCCGGCAAGAGGGCTATGGTCTGTATGAAACACGTTGGCCTTAATGTTGCCGCCGACCCGTTTATCAACTCGGCTATTACAGGTGCGAACGGCGGACTCATAGTAGTTTCGGCCGATGACCCTTCCATGCATTCCTCCCAGAACGAACAGGATTCGAGGTTTTACGGCAAATTCGCCATGGTTCCCATCCTTGAGCCCTCAAGCCAGCAGGAAGCCTACGACATGGTACATTACGGCTTTAATTTCTCGGAGAAATACAAAATCCCCGTTTTGCTCAGGATAACGACACGCATGGCACATTCACGCTCGGGGGTGGTCCGCGTTGCAAGCCGTGAACAGAACACCATGCACCTGCCCGATGACCTGAGGCAGTTCGTCCTATTGCCGGCCATTGCGAGGAAACGATATAAAAACCTGCTGGCTTCGCATCTGCTTTTCATTGAAGAATCTGAGAATTCTCCTTTTAACACGTACATCGACGGCCCTGACAAGTCAATGGGCATTCTGGTATCAGGTATTGCGCTGAATTACCTTATGGAGAACTTCCCTGACCGTAAAATCCCATACCCGGTATTAAAGATAGGGCAGTACCCTCTCCCGCGCAAGCTGGTTGAAAAACTTATTGATGAATGCGGCGAACTGCTGATCCTCGAAGACGGCTACCCGATGATAGAGGAACTGATCAGCGGTTATGTCCCGGGTGTGAAAAAGATCAGGGGAAGATTCGACGGGACTATCCCCAGGACCGGAGAGCTGAACCCTAATATCCTTGCTGTTGCGCTGGGTTTGCCCGATACCAAAGGGCTCCAGGTTCCCGACCTGATGGTTGGACGTCCGCCCCAGCTGTGTTCAGGCTGCCCGCACATAGATTCGTACAAGGCGTTGAATGAAGTACTGGCAGACCTTCCGAAAGGAAGGGTGTTCTCCGATATCGGATGTTATACACTTGGGGCCCTTGCACCTTATGAAGCGATCAACAGTTGTGTTGACATGGGAGCTTCCATTACCATGGCCAAAGGAGCCGCCGATGCTGGCTTTATACCCTCTGTCGCCGTGATCGGCGATTCCACGTTCACTCATAGCGGGATCACGGGATTGCTCGATGCGGTCAATGATAAGTCCCCGGTTACCATTATTATCCTGGATAATGCAACTACGGCCATGACCGGGGGGCAGGATTCTGCCGGAACGGGGCGGCTGGAAGACATCTGCAAAGCGCTGGGAGTGGAAGAATCCCATATCCGTGTGATCAAACCCCTGAAAAAATACCATGAAGAGAATGTCAGGGTGATGAAGGAAGAAATCGATTACATGGGAGTTTCGGTCATCATCCCGAGGAGGGAATGTATCGTCGCCATTGACAAACGAATGAGGCAAAAATTCAAATAACAGCATAATACCAACAGAATGAAGAAAGATATCATCTTAGCCGGCGTAGGAGGCCAGGGCATCATTTCCATCGCTGCGATCATCGGTTATGCCGCACTCCAGGAAAAGATGTTCCTTAAACAATCGGAGGTCCATGGAATGAGCCAGAGGGGAGGGGATGTCATGTCAAATCTCAGGATATCCCACGAGGAAATCGCTTCGGACCTGATCCCTTTCGGCCAGGCCGACCTTATAATATCGGTCGAACCACTCGAATCGCTCAGGTACCTCGGGTACCTTTCACCACAAACAGGATGGCTTGTAACAAATACAACCCCGTTTAACAACATATCAAATTATCCCGAGCTTGATACGGTGATAGCTGCGATCAAAAAACTGCCCCGCCATATCGCCCTTGATGCCGATACACTGGCAAAAGAGGCAGGATCGGCGAGGTCGGCTAACATTGTCATACTGGGGGCAGCCTCGCCATTCCTCGGCCTGGCGTATGAAAAATTCGAGGATGCCATCCGCTTTACATTCAGAACCAAAGGCGAAGATGTCATCGGGAAAAACCTGAAAGCTCTGAAACTGGGAAGGGAATTTGCCGATAAAAATATCTGAAAAAAAGTCTATCTTTACATGTTTTATTATTCAAATATATAATTATGAGGATCCTTCAAAGGAAATTTTCTCATTATACCGATCCGCAGAAAGTGGAAAGAATGGGAATTTACCCGTTCTTCAGGATGATTGAGTCTGATCAGGACACGGTCGTAACCATTGGCGGAAAAAAAGTGCTGATGTTCGGTTCAAACAGCTATATGGGGCTCACCAACCATCCCGCTATCAAGGAAGCTGCGATCAAAGCAACCGAGAAGTACGGCACAGGATGCGCTGGGTCAAGGTTTTTAAACGGGACCCTCGATATCCATGTTGAACTTGAAAAGAAGCTGGCAGAGTTTGTCAAAAAGGAAGCTGCCCTTTGTTTCAGCACAGGTTTCCAGGTTAACCTCGGGGTCATCCCAACGGTGACGGGACGTAACGATTACCTTCTCATCGATGAACTGGACCATGCTTCCATTATTGAAGCAACCAGGCTCTCTTTTGCCAAGGTTTTAAAATTCAGGCATAACGACATGCAGTCGCTTGAAAGGGTGTTGAAAAGATGCGAACCAAACAGGGTAAAGCTTATTGTTGTGGATGGCATTTTCAGCATGGACGGCGATATAGCGAAACTTCCCGAGATTGTTAAACTTGCCGATAAATATGCTGCTTCGGTGATGGTCGATGATGCACACTCCATCGGTGTTATCGGGGAGAACGGCTCAGGTACGGCTTCCCATTTCGGGCTTACCAAGAAGGTAGACCTGATCATGGGAACTTTTTCCAAATCCCTTGCTGCCCTGGGTGGTTTTATTGCCAGCGATTCTGAAACTATCAATTATATCAAACATCACTCCCGCACCCTGATTTTCAGCGCCAGCATGACGCCTGCTTCCGCAGCTGCCGTGCTTGCCGCCCTTGAAATTCTCAAGAGTGAGCCGGAACGTATCAAAAATCTCTGGGAACTGACCTGGTATGCACTTGAAAATTTCAAACGCCTCGGATTTGACACAGGCCTCTCACAAACTCCTATCATCCCTCTGTATATCCGTGATAATATTAAAACCCTTACCCTGACAAAAATGCTGCTGGATGAGGGTGTATTTATCAACCCGGTAGTTTCCCCGGCTGTCAGCAAAGACGACACCCTGATCCGTTTTTCTCTTATGGCTACCCATACCAAGGAACAGATCGACACCGCCCTGGAGAAGTTCGAAAGGGTCGGAAAGAAGCTTCGCATCATCAAATGATGCCATAAAACAGGAACTATGAGCATTATTATAAAACCGGTAACGTCAAAGGGGGATTTAAGCCGTTTTATAAAATTTCCTTACAAACTGTACAAGGGCAATAAATACTGGTGCCCTCCAATGCGCATGGATGAAAGGAATACCCTCAGCCCCAAAAAAAATCCCGCATTCGAATTTTGTGAAGCCCGGTATTTCCTTGCATACAAAGGGCATGAACTTGTGGGAAGGGTTGCTGCAATAATAAACAATGCCTCGAATACACGATGGAATGAAAAACTGGTCAGGTTTGGCTGGATAGACTTTATCGATGATATAGAAGTGTCGAAAGCCCTGGTCGATGCGGTCATCGAATGGGGGAAATCAAAAGGGATGCATGGTATCCACGGCCCCCTGGGGTTTTCCGACATGGATAACGAAGGCATGCTGATCAAAGGATTCGAAGAGCTTGCAACCCTGGCATCGATCTACAATTATCCTTACTATGTGGATCATATGCAGAAGCTGGGGTTTGAGAGGGCTGCCGATTGGGTGCAAAACGAGGTTAAAATGCTGCCTATCCCTGATAAAATCAAGAGAACCGCCGAACTGGTCGCTAAAAAATATAACCTGAGGATACTGGAAGCCAAAAAGGCAAAGGACTTTTTACCCTATGCCGGTAAAATGTGGAATACTCTCAATGAGGCCTTCGATAACCTTTACGGGTATACCAGGCTTACCAAAAAGCAGACCGACCTCTACACCAAACAGTATTTCCCGTTCATCAATCCCGATTATGTTTGTATGGTCCTCGACCAGGCGGATGATGTGGTGGGTTTTGGAGTCTGTTTACCTTCCCTGACAAAGGCTATGCAGAAGTCCAACGGAAGGTTGTTCCCCTTTGGCTGGTATTACATCCTCAGGGCGCTCAAGTCGAATGAAATCATCGATATGTACCTTAACGGGGTAAAACCCGAATACCTGAATAAAGGAGCTGTTTCGATTTATTATAACGAGATCCACAAAGGGTTTCTGAAGAACAATGTCAAATATGTTGTGACAAATCCCCAGCTTGAAGACAATAAAGGTGCTGTGCTGATGTGGAAGAATTTTGAGACAGTAAGGCAGCATATCACCCGCCGCTGCTGGGTTAAGCATTTTGACTGATACTGATGGCTAATATCCTGATCACCGGCTCCAGCGGATTTATCGGTAGTTTCCTGGTAGAGGAAGCCTTAAAGAAAGACTTTACAGTATATGCCGGGGTTAGGAAATCAAGTTCCCGCGCCTATCTCCAGGATCCCGGGATCAGGTTTGCCGAGATCGATTTTACTGAGAAAGAGCGGATTGTTGAATTCCTTCTCGACCAGAAAAAGGCAGGTGTAAAGTTCGATTACATCATCCATAATGCAGGGCTTACAAAGGCCAGGAAGAAGGAAGATTTCTACCGGGTCAATTGTACTTTTACCAGGAATTTTGTCGAAGCCCTGAGCGAGGCCGGTTGTATCCCTCTCAAGTTTGTATACATAAGCAGCCTTGCAGCTTACGGCCCGGGGGACCCTGTAAGTATGAAACCGGTGATGCTTGACGACACGCCGAAGCCTGTCGACGAATACGGGAGAAGCAAGCTGGAGGCTGAAAAATATCTTACATCACTCACTGATTTCCCCTGGCTGATAATACGTCCTTCGGGGGTGTATGGCCCCAGGGAAAAGGATTATTTTGTTTATTTCCAGACGATAAGCAGGGGAATGGAACCATATATCGGTTACAAGCCGCAAATCCTGACATTTATTTATGTCAGGGACCTGGTCAGGCTTATCCTTGAGGCCACGGTATCGGGCATCAAAAGGAAAGCTTACTTTGTCACCGACGGGAAACAGTATGATTCGAGGGAATTTGCAGAAATAACGAAGAAACATCTTCGAAAAAAAACCTTAAAGATCACTTTGCCCTTAGGCCTGGTAGGGGGTATTGCAATGGCTATGGAAAAGATCTTCGGCCTTGGCGGCAAAATGCCTACCCTGAACACCGATAAGTTCAATATCATGAAAAGCACCAACTGGACCTGCCAGGTGGATGAACTTCAGAAAGATTTCAATTTCAGGGCCGATTATGATCTCGACAAAGGAGTGAAAGAAGCCCTTGAATGGTATAAAAAAGAGAGCTGGTTATAATTAATCAATCCCACTGATGGTCGAGATCAGAATAGTTACGACATCCGCAGAATTAAGAAAATTCATCACCTTCCCTCATCATTTGTACAAAGGCAACCCATACTGGTGCCCTCCGATTATAATGGATGAGAAAGTGACGTTATCTTCAAAGAAAAATCATGCTTTTGAATATTGCAAGGCCGAATACTGGCTGGCATACAGGGATGGGAAACTGGCGGGCAGGGTTGCAGGCATAATAAACCCCCAGGCCAATCAGCGCTGGGGCGAGGACCTGGTAAGGTTCGGCTGGATTGATTTCATTGACGACGAAGAGGTTTCCCAAAAGCTTATCGGCACTGTAATGGAATGGGGAAGGGAAAGGGGAATGAAAGGCATTCACGGCCCCCTCGGGTTTACCGACATGGATAATGAAGGGATGATGATTGAAGGCTTTGACCAGCACTGCACGCTTTCGTCCATTTACAATTACCCTTATTATGTTGATCATATGGTGCGGATGGGATTCGGCAAAGCAGCCGACTGGGTCCAGTATGAATTCGAGATATCCCCTGAAGTCCCTGAGAAAGTGGAACGCACTGCAAAGATCGTCGAAGAGAAGTTTCACCTCAGGGTGTTAAATGCAAAGCGCAGAAAAGACCTCATGCCATATGCAGTGAAGATGTTTGCGATGTTAAACCATGCTTTTGATGAGTTGTACGGTTTTGCAGCGATCAATGAAAAGCAGATGAAAGCCTATGTTAAGCAGTATTTTGGGTTTATCAGGCCTGAGTTTGTAGCGTTTGTGCTGGATCCGAATGATGAGGTGGTTGGTTTTGGCGTATCCATGCCCTCAGTTACAAGGGCGTTACAGATATCAAACGGAAGATTCTTTCCTTTCGGCTGGTTTCATCTCCTGAAGTCGGTGTACACCAATGACATCATTGACATGTACCTTGTTGGCGTCCACCCCGATTATCACGGGAAAGGCGCAGCTGCCCTTGTATGGAGGTACCTTCACAAGGCTTATCTTAAGTACGGGATAAGCAGGGCCTATTCAAACCCCCAGCTTGAGGATAATTCAAAAGCCCTGTCGATCTGGAAGAACTTCCAGGGGAAGCAGATTATAAGGAGGCGATGCTGGGTAAAGCATTTCTGAAAATAAAGAAGGCGGCTTATGGCCGCCTTCTTTATTAATGTCAATCTGATTATTTGGTAGGTGCTGTAACATCCCACCATACTCTCGACCAGAGGTTAATATCGGTCGGGGTATTCGGGTTGTAGTTAGTTTCACTCTGAGCTTCAGGATAATGCCTTGGGATCTCATTCCTCTGGGCTGAGGTTAAAGGATTAGCCTGGAGGCCGATTACGTTGTCGGTCCTTCTCCAGTCGTTGAATCCTTCAGCCTGGTTATACAGGGCGATCCATTTCTGGGTCATGATCTCCTTATAAAGCGGTGCACCTGATGCAACGTTGATATACATGGAATAGAAACCCATCCAAGCTGTATAGTCGGCTCCCCATTTTTCCATTGAAGCTGTAACAGCAGCAAGAAGGGTAGTTCTGACCTGGGCCACAGGGGCATTGGTCTTATACAGACATTCTGCTTTCATGAACAGGGTCTCAACATAAGTAATGAATGGAACCGGAGCTGAAGCAGCTGCCACAGCGTTGCCCGGCATGGATACGTCGCCACTTACCTCGCCCCATCCATTTCCAACGTATGCTGTGTCGCCCACGGCTGTAGCAAAGAACGGGAGCCTTGGATCATGGCGAACAAGCTGCAGGGTGTCGATGAATACCTTGGCCATCGTAATATCACCACGCTGGGTCATAAACTGGTACAAGGGGTTTTGTCCGCCTGCTGCATCATAGAAGTTGAATTGCAGGTCGTTAGCATTGCTGCTGATAGCGCCATCCAGAGCGGCCAGGGCCTGTGTATATGCAGTGTTGTCAAGCTTGCATTTATGCAGGATGTAACGTGCCTTAAGTGAATGAGCTGCCTCAAGCCATAACATAGGATCGCCTCCATACATAACGTCCCCGTTAACCGTGGGTGCGCCAGGTGTGCTTAACTGGATGATAGCATCGTCGAGCAGCCTGAGGATTTCGGTGTAAACCGATTCCTGTGTGTCAAAAGTCGGAGTGAGGTTACCAACGCCCTGGAATGCTCCCGACAAGGGAATACTTCCCCAGAAATCGGTAGTAATACCCAGTGAATTGGCCATAAGGACCTCGGCAATCCCCATGTATGTGGGGTTTGATCCGGTGGCTTTACCGGCGATGGTCTTTAGGTTCATCATGGTGTTAGTGTAATTGGTCACCCACAGGTTGTTAATATCTGACGGAAGCAGATAATAATTTGCTGTGCTCTGTGACTGACGGGCAACTCCCTGGAAATACTGCATCCAGATAGAGGTAACCCTGCATAGGTCATTCCCTCCGATAGTGTTGTAAGCCATGTTGGCCTGAACACCTGTCAAAATGGAACCCATGGGCACGTCAGAAGGTGCATCCGGGTTTACGTTGAGGTCGGTGTTGATCCATTTCTTGCATGAACCAAGCGCCAAAGCCATCAGGAAAACCAGCCCTATGAGTTTTATGTTAATGTTTTTCATATCTGTTTTGTTTTTAATTTTTATTTTCTGTTTTCTGAAACGGCTTAGAATGCTAAGTTCAGACCAACGGTATAGCTTTTTGTGCCGGGCATGTTGAAATAGTCGATACCCTGAGCATTTGAAGCTCCCAGGAGGTTGGTTTCAGGATCGATTCCCTGGTATTTTGTACTGATCCAGAGGTTCGTTCCGGTGAAATACACGCTCAGTCCCTTGATGAAGGTCTTCTTCAGCAAATTTGTGAAGTTGTAACTCAGGGTAAGAGTACGTAAACGGACCCAGCCTGAATTTTCTACATAATCAACCATAGGACCGGTAAAACCGCTTCCAACATTCTGTGTTCTCCAGAAATAGTCAAGCTTAACAGGAATATTGTTTGTTTGTCCTTTGGAGTTTACACCCTGGAAGGTATACCATTCATCGCGGTTTGCAGTTCCTTGTGAAGTACCGAAATAATCCAGTGCGCCACGGGTACCATTCCACATCATCCCACCGTATTTGATATCGAATAACAGATAAAGGCTCAGGTCTTTCCACTTGAGGTTGGTTCCGATACCGGCTGTCCATTTGGGGTCAACGTTTCCTAATCCAACCATATCATTAGTCATGATGGGATAACCGTCATCACCGATAAGGAGGTTGCCATGGGAATCCCTCTGCCAGTCATAACCGTAGATTGTGCGGTAAGGCTGACCGGCAAAAGCATCGATTTCAGATCCTTCAAAACCACCCAGGAATAACTTGGTAACACCGGGAGCAAGAGCGTCAACATTATTCTTGATCAATGACCAGTTCAGGAGAATATCCCAGGTCCAGCTCTTTGATTTGATGGGAACCAGGTCAAGGGTGATTTCATGCCCGTAAGTGGTCATGGATGCTGCGTTCATTGTTGTTGTAGAATAACCTGTTGAAGCTGCAATAGGAACCGACAGGATCAGGTCCTGTCCCTTATTGTTAAAATAGGTATATGAAATACCAAAACGGTTCTGCCAGAATTTAAGGTCAGTCCCGACTTCGAAGGTCTTGGTCTTTTCAGGTTTTAACTGGTTGTTCCCAAGGTTATTGCTTAAAGCAAAAGCGTTGTTGCCATTCCAGGGGAATACAAGACCGGTTGTCCATCCGTCGAGTACACCAGGTGTATTATAATAGGTCATTGTATTATAAGGGGAAGCGTCTTTTGCAACAATAGCATAAGAGATCCTTATCTTACCATAAGGCAGTACCTTGTTATCCTTGAGGCCCGGAAGTTCGGTGAAAATCCAGCCTGCACCTACAGAGGGATAGAAGAATGAATTCTTGCCCTGGGGTAGTGTGGTGGACCAGTCGTTACGGCCTGTTAAATTCAGGTATAACATATTCTTCCATGATAACTGGAGGTCGCCATAAATAGCGGCCCTTCTTACCTGGGAAGTGGTTGTGAAGGCGCTGATGGTCGTTCCGTTATTCAGGTTGTAATATTCGGGGATGACCATGCCGTTTGCATTAGCCTGGATTCCTTTATAATATTGCTGGGTCATATTCTGGCCAATGAGGAGTTTCAGGTTGAAATCCTTTGCAAAGTCCTTATCGATATTCATCATAAGGTCGGAGTTCATATCCTTGCTTGTTTCCTGACCGTCCCTGTTCCAACCATCGGGATAAGCTGCGGCTGAATATTTATTCAACTGGTCGTTCCATTTGCGTCCCCACCAGTCAATACCGAGGCGGTAAGTAAAGGACAGCCATTTCGTGGCAAAATAATCAACCTGGACATTTCCGATCAAACGGTTGATCTGGTCGGAATATTTATTCTTATTCGCGGTAAAGTATGGATTGTCATAACCACGGCCATGGCGGTAACTTCTTTCAATTGTGCCATTCTGCTCGCTTGATAATTCGTAGCCTGCCGAGTTGTCGAATGTATTGGGGGTCCTGAGGAGGCCGAGCATAACACCAGAAGTGTTTGATCCCTGCTGGATACGGTCGCCGCCGGAGATCATATAATTTGCTGATCCGCTGAGTTTGAAATGATCGCCCATCTTGGTATCGCCTGCGATTTTGAAAGTATTCCTGCGGAATTTATTGTTGGGGACGATCCCTTTGGACTGGTTATCGGAGAAACTGAAATAGAAGGTCGACACATCGGTACCGCCTGATAAGGACAGGGCGTTGTTGGTTGTGACACCTGTCTGGAAGAAGTCATATGGATTGTAAGTCTGCACAGCACCTGATTTGGCAACCGAGCTGTTATTTGAAACATTTGAGCCGGCAACATCGAAGTCTTTCCAGGTATTCCATACCGACGGATCCTTGGATAAGGACATGGTATCGTTCTTGGCGCCCCAGGTAAGCCTGTCGCCTGAATACCATTTCCCGTCATGACCCTGTCCGTAAGTGGTCTGCATTTTCGGCAGCATGCTTACTTTGTCAAACTGGACATAAGTGTTGAAATTCACACTGATTTTCTTGCCCGGTGTGTTCTTACCTTTCTTGGTTGTGATAACAATGGCACCTGAAGCAGCGCGCAAACCGTAAAGTGCTGTAGCAGCACCTCCTTTTAGGACGCTCATCGACTCGATATCGTCAGGGTTGAGGTCGATATTACGGTTTGAGGTGGCAACACCGTCAACACCGTAAACACCGCCGGTTTCACTACCCGAGATGGGAACACCGTCAACGACATACAATGGCTGGTTGTTCTGGGTGATGGATTGTACCCCGCGGATCTGCACATAGGTGGCACCACCGGCAACACCGGCCGAATTGATGATCTGTACGTCGGAAACTTTACCCTGCAGTGCGTTAACGGCATCTGTACGGGCGGCTTTCATAATATCGTCAGATCCTACGTCCTGAACGGAATATGACAGAGCTTTGGATTCCCTCGGGATACCAATGGCGGTAACAACAACCTCATCCATGTTCATGACGTCATTGTCCATTGCTACATCAATGGAAGTTGCAGTTCCTAGTGGAACCAGCTTGGTTTTCATACCTACATAAGAGAAGGTAATACTTGTATACTTGGAAGGTACAGCAAGTACATATTTGCCGTCCATCCCGGTATTGGTACCAATAGTGGTACCAGGCACCACAACAGTCACCCCAGGTATAGGCTGTTTATCATCCGAAGATGTAACCGTCCCGGAAATGACGCGTGTCTGAGCAAACACTCCCTGCAAGCCTGCCATAAGCAAAATTGCAAGGATAAGCGTAAATTTTCTCATAACCGTTGATTTTTGTTAGTAAATGTGTTAATAATCAGTGACATTAATAGATTGGGATTATATTGTGATATATTTAACTGCCACTAAGAAAAAGCAAGTTTACTACTTTGTTAGGGGAATAACAAAAAAAATATGAAAAAAATATACTTTTTTTTCACCCTTTAACGGAATCGCCTGAAATACAATCCGAATAATACGAGGAAAGCAATAAAAATGATTGTTCCGGAAAAGGCCAGGCCCGGGAATGCCATATGGAAGGAAGCAAGGAGAAGGCAGGAAACCCCGAGGATATAATACCCATACCTGCGGAGTTTCCAGATCAATATTATCGCGGTGAAGGCAAGTATGAAAAGAAGGGAATATGCCCCCAGGATCAGTCTCATCTCGATACCCGAAAACCGGTTTACCGGCGTGTAGAGGTTGATCGCATTGCTTACCCATCCTGAGAAGAAGAAGCCTGCAAGAAACAAAACCGAGAAAACGAAAAAATAAACCCAGCCGAAAATACACAGCACCTCAAGAAAAAACGGGCGTTTTTGCCGGGGAACAGGGTTGGGGGTATCGGGCGAGTGTGGTTCCATGGTTGTTTGGATAGTGAACAGTAATCAGTGAATTGTGAACAGTGACGGTATTTAGTCACCAGTCACCCTTCACGATTCACCGTTCACGTCATTATTTTCAAGTGTGTGGAATATAAAATTACGAAAGTTCCTGAAAGGATGATATCAAAGACAGAAGGACCCGGTAACTGGTAAAAATACATAGGGGCGAGGATCAGTAGGATCTGGGATATGGTATATACGTGGAACCCGTTCTTTTTAAGGTTCCACATCATAACCGCACCGCTTACCGAGAACGCGTATAAGATTGCATTAACAAAGAAAAACATCGGCCTGCCCCCGGTGATCATTTCCAGTCCGGGAAGCTTGAATTTTTCTGAAAAGTCAGTTGCGATTGCAACAAACTGATCAAAAAATGCCCCTATGAACAGGCTTGAAATAAATGTAAGTCCGCCATTAACGAAAGTCAGGATACAGAGTATTGTAAGCAGGTTGGGCCTGACCCGGGGCGGTGGCCCCGGGGCAGATCCGTTAATCGTGGGTTCTTCTTCCATAATTTAATTTATTCCAGGCTGCCTACAGCCTTTTCGACCTCATTCAGGATCTCGCAGGATTTCACGAGTTCTTTCATTTTGTTGTGGTCAGGGTACAGTGGCCTGTCAATTTCCAGGAAATCAACGTATTTGCGTATCACTTCCCTGGCTTTGGTGGTGCCAAGCCCGAATTTATATTCACGGAAGTCAAGCGCCTGGGCTGCCGCCATGAATTCGATACCGAGGATGCCGTACGCATTGTCAAGTATCTGGAAGTTTTTCAGGGCGGTGTTCATCCCCATTGAAACGAAATCTTCCTGGTCTGCGGCGGCCGGGATTGACTGGATCGAAGCCGGCATTGAAAGGATGCGCTGTTCAACGATCTGCATATCGGCCGTGTACTGGCTCAGCATCAGCCCGCTGAACATCCCTGCGCCTTTTGTCAGAAATGCGGGAAGCCCCACGCTCAGTGCGGGATGGTTCAGTCGGTTCATACGGCGCTCGCTCATGACCGATACCATGGTGACAATATAACCGGCCATATCCATAGGCACCGAAACAGGGGATCCCTGGAAATTGGCGCCTGAAAGCTGGAGGTTCTCATCCGGGAAAAATACAGGATTATCACCCACCCCGTTCAATTCGATCTCGACCTGGGAACGTGCGTATGCCAAGGCATCGTGGGCAGCCCCGATAACCTGGGGTGTAGAACGCATGGAATAAGCATCCTGGACCTTGCATTTAACTTTAAGTTCGGCCAGGTCTCCCCCTGTTACGCATTTTAAAATTGCTGCTGCAGATCGCACGGCTCCTTTAAAACCCCTGATCTCGTGAAGCTTGGGGCTGTATGGCCGCATATTTGCTTTCATGGCTTCGAGCGACATGGAAGCCGCGATCTCGGCCTGTTTCAGCCAGTTGTTCGCATCGTAAAGGTACAAAGCGCTCATGGCTGTGAGCACGTTGGAACCGTTGATGGTTGCCAGCCCGTCACGGGCCATCAGTCCGGGAACAGGAATGCCTGCAAGTTCCAGGGCTTCCTTTCCTTCATACAGTTTGCCTTCGAAATAGGCTTGTCCTTCCCCCATCATGAGCAGGGCGATCTGCGACATCGGCGCCAGGTCGCCGCAGGCGCCAACAGAACCTTTCTGGCATACCATGGGGGTGACTCCCTTATTCAGCATATCCACAAGGGTCTGGGTGATCTCAATCCGTGATCCGCTGTTCCCGTGGGCATGCACATTGATACGGCCGAGCATGGCGCCGCGCACCCAGTCGATAGGCATGGGGTCGCCAATACCAGCAGCATGGTTATAGATAAGGTATTTCTGAAAATCCTTAACCTGGTCGTCATTTAAAACAACTTCCGAAAATTCGCCGATCCCGGTATTCACACCGTACATGATCTCATGCGCCTCTATTTTCCTTTCTAGCATGGCGCGGCATTTATTGATACGTTCAATGGCCTGGGGGGCAAGCTGAACTTTTTCTCCGTGCCGGGCAACACGTACAACGTCTTCAATTGTAAGCCCGGATCCTTTTATGATAAGTGTCATTTGTGTAATTTTTTAGGGTTTGTGTTCATGATAGCTGGATAGCTGGATAACTGGATAACTGGGTAACTGGATAACTGGATAACTGGATAACTGGGTAGCTGGATAAAAAAGATATCCAGTAATCCAGTTATCGGCAGCGCATTGCGCTGCCTTATCCCGGTCACCGGCAGCTACTCTGAGCCGATCACCCATGAACGGGCACCTAAAATCGAAATACGGAATGTTCTTTTTACCATTATATTATATGTTTTTAAGACTGCGGATGAATTCCTCCCGGCTTAACCGCCTTTGCTCCCCGCTTGCAAGATCTTTTACTGTGAGCAGTGCGCTGTCCATTTCATCTTTGCCTATCAAAACGGCCAGGGGGATATGCTTACGGCTGGCATACTCCAGCTGTTTTTTTAGCTTGGATGGTTCAGGATATATCTCGGCCGGGATCCCTTCCTGCCTTAATTCATTCAGCACTTTGAGCGCAAACCGTTCTTCTTCGGGCCCGAAATTGACAAATAAAACCCTTGTCGTATGCTGTATGGTTTCGGGAAACCGGTTCAGTTCGTTCATGACATCATAAATGCGGTCGGCGCCAAAGGAAATTCCGACACCTGAAACACCCGGCAATCCAAAGATCCCGGTCAGATCATCATAACGTCCGCCTCCGCAGATGCTGCCCATGGCAGCCTCATTGGCCTTCACTTCCATGATGGTCCCGGTATAGTAGTTCAGCCCCCGGGCAAGGCGCACATCAAAGGTCCATTTATTCCGAAGATCAAGATCTTTCAGAAGGCTTACAAGGTGTTTCAGTTCAGCTATCCCTTTCATACCCGTTTCAGAACGTGTAAACAGGTTCTCAAGAACCACAATTTTATCATTTATCCTGCCTTCCATCAGCAGCACAGGCTGAAGGGCAGTGATTGCGGTATCGCCAAGGCCTTTTTCCTTCAGTTCGAGGCAGACCTTTTCCAGACCTATTTTATCAAGTTTGTCGATGGCCACGGTGATCTCGTTCATCTTTTCCGGAGCTCCTATGGCTTCAGCAATTCCTGCCAGGATCTTGCGGTTGTTGAACAGGGTCGTTGTTCGGATACCAAGGCGTGAAAACACTTCGTCAATGATCTGGATCAGCTCGACTTCATATAACAATGAGGTGCTGCCGACAACATCCACATCGCACTGAAAGAACTCCCTGTACCTCCCTTTCTGGGGCCGGTCGGCGCGCCAGACAGGCTGGATCTGGTAACGTTTGAAAGGAAACACCAGCTCGTTCTGATGCTGCACCACGAACCTTGCAAAAGGCACGGTAAGATCGTACCGAAGGCCTTTTTCAGAGATATGGGATGTAAATGATGCGAGATGCGGGGTACGGGATGCGGGATCAGCATCTTGTATCTTGGATCCTGCATCGTGCATCCCTTCAAGATAATTCCCGGAGTTTAGAATTTTAAACAGCAGTTTGTCTCCCTCTTCCCCATATTTACCCATCAAAGTTGAAAGGTTTTCCATGGCCGGGGTTTCAATGGGCAGGTACCCGAAGATCTCGAAAACAGAACGCACCGTATTAAATATATAGTTGCGCCTCACCATTTCGACCGGTGTAAAATCACGTGTTCCTTTGGGAATGGAAGGTTTCTGGACTGACATTCAAAGGTGTTTGTGCAAATATAGTAAAATTCGAAACGCCTGCATCAGACGCCAGGTGTAAACATAACTCCTGTATCTGCGATCAGTTTTTCCAGGTATGGAACAGCCTCCGGCGACCCCTCTTTAGGCGCCCAGGGAGCGAAGTTTTTATCATCCACCGGGCTGTATGGACCATCCTTAAACTCATAGGCTACGGTTCCCGCTTCAAGGGAAACTATGGTATGGAAGGTTTTTTCGGGTATCTCCACGCCGTAAGCGCCTAAGGCGGGATCGAGAACGACATGTTCCACAATGTTCCCAGTGTTGTCGAATTCCACAACCAGGATTCGCCCCCTGAGTGCAAAGAACACTTCACGTTTATCGGGATCCTCATGTTTATGCGGCTGGATATAGCTCAATGGTTCCATGGCATTGAGCAACCTCTGGAGGGTGTCGGAATACTCCTTGTGGAAGTTGTAATTCTTCCGGCCGCGGGCTGATTCCTTTGCTTCAGCAGTGGTAGTGTCGAGCAGGGTTTTATCGATGTGGATCATACCTGGATTGTTTTTATAGGTGGATGGCTGGATATCTAGTTATCCAGTTAACCAGCTATCCAGCATGTGGATCATGCTTTCAGTTTCTTATACTTTATCCTCTTCGGAGCTTCATCGCCCAGCCTTTTTTTCTTGTTCTCCTCGTAATCAGAATAGGACCCTTCAAAGAAATACACCTGGGAATCTCCTTCGAATGCCAGGATGTGGGTTGCGACCCGGTCGAGAAACCAGCGGTCGTGGGAAATGATCACGGCACAGCCTGCATAGTTTTCAAGGCCTTCCTCCAGGGCACGAAGCGTGTTGACATCGATATCGTTGGTAGGCTCGTCAAGAAGCAGCACATTCGCTTCTTCTTTAAGCGTGAGCGCCAGGTGGAGACGATTCCTTTCCCCTCCGGAGAGGACCCCGCATTTTTTCTCCTGGTCGGCGCCTGTAAAATTAAAGCGGGCCACATAAGCCCTTGCATTCATCGTTCGCCCGCCTAATGTTATCGTCTCGCTGTCATTGGATATCACCTGGTAAACGGTTTTTTCAGGATCAATTGCCGCATGGGCCTGGTCTACATATGCAAGTTTTACGGTATCCCCTATGCGGAAATCACCCTGCTGGGGTTTCTCACTGCCCATTATAAGCCTGAAGAGAGTGGTTTTTCCCGCTCCATTGGGGCCTATAATACCTACAATTCCTGCAGGAGGCAACGCAAAGTTCAGGTTTTCATAAAGCAGTTTGTCGCCGAACGACTTGGAGACCCCATTAGCTTCTATAACCAGGTTTCCGAGCCTGGGGCCATTAGGTATGTATAGTTCAAGGCGTTCTTCTTTCTCCCTGACATCCTCATTCAGCAATTTTTCATAGGCGCTCAAACGTGCTTTGCCTTTAGCCTGCCTGGCTTTTGGCGACATACGCACCCAGTCAAGTTCGCGCTCAAGTGTTTTCCTGCGCCTGCTTTCCTGCTTTTCCTCCATCTGGAGGCGTTTCGACTTCTGGTCAAGCCAGGATGAATAATTACCCTGCCAGGGGATGCCTTCCCCGCGGTCAAGCTCCAGTATCCATCCTGCCACGTTATCAAGGAAATAACGGTCATGGGTAATGGCAATAACCGTCCCCTTGTATTGTTGAAGATGCAGCTCAAGCCATTGGATGGACTCGGCATCAAGATGGTTTGTAGGCTCGTCGAGAAGGAGGATGTCGGGTTCCTGGAGAAGCAGGCGGCATAAGGCAACCCTGCGGCGTTCACCGCCCGAAAGTACGTTCACCTGCATGGTTTCATCAGGGCAGCGAAGGGCGTCCATAGCCCTCTGGAGCCTGCTGTCGAGTTCCCAGGCATTATGATGGTCGAGAAGCTCGGTAAGTTCACCCTGTCGTGCAATGAGTTTGTTCATCTCATCGTCGCTCATGGGCTCGGCGAACTTCAGGTTGACCTCTTCGTATTCTTTCAGAAGGCTTACGACCTCATGAACACCTTCCTCCACAACCTGGCGCACGGTCTTCGTTTCATCGATCAGGGGCTCCTGTTCAAGGATGCCTACCGAATACCCGGGGGAAAAAACAACCTGTCCCTGGAAGGACTTTTCAAGCCCTGCAATGATCTTCAGAAGCGTTGATTTCCCGGAACCGTTCAAGCCTATGATCCCGATTTTGGCGCCGTAAAAGAACGAGAGGTAAATGTTTTTAAGCACCTGCTTATGAGGAGGGAAGATCTTACTGACCCCCACCATGGAGAAAATGATTTTTTTATCGTCGGCCATATGTTGGATAATTGGATAGTTGGATAACTGGATGACTGGATGACCGGATAGCTGGATGACTGGATATCAATTATCCGGCTATCGGCGCGAAGCGCCTTATAGGCAGCTTTGCTGCCTTATCCTGCGTCTTGCATCCTGCATCTTATATTTGTTTTGGTTTTTCTATTAACGCCTCAATCTTCGCCGTTTCCCTTTCCCAGCTGAAGTTTTCGTGCACAAACCGGTGGCCGTTAAGGCCGATCTCCTTCGCTTTGCCGGGATTGTTCAGCAGGAAAAGTATGTGTTTGACATACTCTTCGGGTGTTTCGGCAACAAGCAGGTCCTGTCCCGAACGGGCTTTAAGCGCCTGGAAAGCCAGAGGCGATGTGATACAGGGTATCTGCATGGCCATGGCTTCAAGAAGTTTGTTCTGAAGCCCTGTCCCGATCTGCATGGGGGCAATAAACACTTTTGCCTCTGCATAACAATCGCGCATGTCGGGTACCCATCCGCTGACTTCCACATTGTTCGATTTCAGCACCATCACCCGGATGTTGGGATTGGCACCGGCCAGGAGCAGGCGGATATCATGTTTTTGCTGGAGAAGCCGGGGCAGGATCTGGTTGACCAGGAATTCGGCGCTGTTGATATTCGGAGGATAGCCCATGTTGCCTGTAAACACAAGATCAAATTTTTTCTCCACTTCCTGCGGACTGAAAAACTCGGTATCCACCCCGTTGGCCACCACCACGATCTGGTCGCGGTCGGGATGGGGGATCAGGTCCCTGTCGGGTTCCGAGATGATGATCTTGTTGTCGAAATGGTCAAATACCATGCGCTCATAATTCTGAAGCCTGCGATGCTCAATTCTCAGGAAAGGCCTGATGTAAAAAGGGGAGAGTGCTATCCGCCGGTCGATGCCTTTTGAAAAAACATCCTGGTAGTCGATGGTTTTAGGGATGGGGATGTCTTTCACATATTCTGCAACCCTGATCAGCTGGCAAAAAATATGATCAGGTTTATAGGTATTGATAAGCTTTATGATCTGTTTTTTTGCCGATGGGTTATAAAAATAGCCCACCTGCATTGGCCTTCCGCTGAAAAATGCAATGATGATATTCAGAAGGATATTGAATTTATTTAAGGATATCACATGAACGGCTTTTACGTATTTATGAAGTACGTGAAGCGCATCTTTGTGGAGGACGCTGTCGTTGAGAGAGCAAAGAATTATTTCGTGGTGCCTTGAAAGTTGTTTGATCTGGTGGAATGCCCGCAGTTTATCACCTTTTTCTGTTGGATAGGGTACGCGGGGAAGAAGAAAAAATATTCTCATGAGGTTTTCTGTGGATGACAAAATTAGGAAAATCCCGGTTAAGCGGTCAGTTTCTTATAAAAACCTTCAAGTTTGGAGATGATTTTTTTACGGTCATACTGCGATTCTGCCAGGTTCCTCGCACTTAAGCCGGTTTTCCTGAGAATGTCAGGATATTCAATGCATACCGATATCATTTCGAAGAACTCGCAGGCCAGGTCGGCCACAAGCAGGTTCTCCCCGCGGGTGTATTCTATGCCTTCGGCTCCAAGGGAAGTCGAAACAATGGTTTTACCGTAAGCCATGGCTTCAATGATCTTGATGCGGATGCCGCTGCCCGAAAACAGGGGGACTATCATGATATCGTTGGCGATATAAAAGGCCGAAGCATCCTCCACTTCGCCTTCGACAACCACGTTGGCCAGGGAGAGCCCTTTCATCCAGCCCGGCATTTCCCTTCCTGCAATATGAAATTTAAGCGAGGGGTACCGCCGGTGAAGGTCGGTCCACACATTCTGAAGGAACCATTTAACGCCTTCCTGGTTCGGGATCCAGTTCATGGCGCCAATGATAAATATGGTAGGATCCTTCACCTCTTCTTCATTAACCTTATAATCAGAAGGATTTATGCCAAAAGGGATGGAGATAACCGGTTTTTCGGTATTGGCGCTGAAAAACCTTGCATCCTTTTCTGTTATCGCGGCCACCCCATCAACAAGGTCGGGTACAGTAAGCTCGAACAGTTTCAACGTCCGGGCCAGGTGGTTGATATAAAATTTTTTAAGGGGGTTTGTTGAGTTTGCAGCAAGCCTTTCCCAGATAAGGTGTTCGATGTTATGGGCCCTTAGAATGATCCTGGCTTTGGAATGACTGCGGATCACCTTGATATACGCGGCCATCGGCAGGGTTTCGAGCTGGACTATATCGTATTCCGATTCCTGCAGGACCTTCCTGAGCCTTGTTTCCAGGGCGGCTGAAATAAACCGCTCAATATGATAGGAACGGCTGGTAAACAGGTTTTTTAAGGAAGGAACAACTTTTACCCTCAGGTCGATATCTACCAGTTCGATCCCGGTTTTCTCCCGGTAGGAGGAAGGGATGTCGGAGGGATTGATATTATACTTGAACGATTTGACCGCTAATACTTTAACCGAGTGGCCCGCCTCGATCATCCCTTCTATCAGCATATTCATTGCAATAGGCCCTCCTTCTTTGGGCGGCCAGGGTGATTTATTGCAGAGGAACAATATTCTCATAGTCCCTGCCCGGTTTGAATGCGGAAGATCTTCTGGAAGAGCTTGATCCAGCTTTCAACATCGAGCAGGGATGCATCGATAGTGGCTTTCCGGGTCAGGAAAGCGCCAATAGGGAGGAGGACGGCCGAAGCCAGCCACATGCCCTGCCATACCGGAACCTGGCCATCGGCTGCATACTTTTCCCCGGTAAACGATATGATCCAGTAAAGGATAAAAAAGATGGTTGAAATTACCGCGGGCATACCGAGGCCTCCTTTGCGGATGATGGCGCCCAGGGGTGCCCCTATAAAAAACAGCAGGAAACAGGCAATGGAAAATGTAAATTTCTTATGGAACACGATCTGGTGGCGGAACACAAGTTTGTCCTTGTTCTCAAAGTTTTCACCGGCAATGCTTACGTTCTCCCTTACTGCGCTGGCCGCATTATAAGCCGCATTGATAATATCCACACGGTTGGAAATATCAAAACTGCCAAGCACATAGCTCGCATAAAATTTCCTTGGGTTTTTCCCGGCCGGCTTTTCGGCGGGCTTCCGCTTAAAGGGGGCAAGGGCCGTATCGCGGCCCGTGAGCGCCGAGAAATTGTTGAAGAGATTATCTGATGATGTTTTTCTCTCCCTTTGAATTTCCTGGCGGATGGAATCGATGGAAAACATCAGCTGGCTGATGTTCTGCATCTCGTAGTTTTTCTTGAACAGGTTTTCATCGGTTCGAGTGAGCTGAAGTCCCGACAGGTCGAACATCTGGTATTGCTCGCTGAATTTTGTACGCTGGAACGGCCTTGTTATCTCGTTCCTGCGCAGGTCAATGCGTTCTTCGTAATTGTACCCGTTGTAAAGCCTGAATACCAGGAAACGCTTGTCGGAACTAAGTTCCATTTTACCCCATTCAGCAACAGTCATGGAAACATTCCCAAGGTGCTTGGTGTGGTCATAGACCATCACGTCCCTGATGGTGTTGCCGTCGGCATCCTTTTTGCCTACCCTGATCACGAATCCGTCAATGCCGTTATAAAAAACACCTTCGCGCAGATTAAATGCAAGTTTTTTCTCCCTTACGTCATATAATAATGAAAGGAACTTAAGATTGGCTTTTGGAAGGATGACATCCGCAAAATAAAAAGCCAGGATTGAAATGAGGATGGAAACAACGATCAAAGACCGCATGATCCTGAACAGGCTGATACCCGCGGCTTTCATTGTAACGAGTTCATAGTGTTCGCCCAGGTTCCCGAAGGTCATCAGGGATGATAAAAGAATAGCCAGTGGCAGGGCCATGGGCACAAAGGTGGAAGATGCGAAAAAGAGTAATTTGAAGATGATATACAATTCGAGGCCTTTGCCCACAAGGTCGTCGATATACTTCCATAAAAACTGCATCAGCAGGATGAACAGGGCAATGAAGAAAGTCATGACGAGAGGGCCGAGGTAGGATTTCAGAATGAACCAGTCGAGTCTTTTCATGACGGAAATTGTATAGCAAAGATATGAAAGATGTACGATTTACCATTCACCATTCACCATTCACTGTTCACTATTCACTTAAAAAAGCCTACTTTTGTATAATGAAAATCATCGAAGTAACCGACAGGAAGTCCCGCCGCGACTTCCTCGATATGGTTGAGGCCATTTACAAGGGAGATCCCTATTATGTAAGGCCTCTTGACCAGGAGATCGAACTTGTATTTAAGCCTGAGACCAACAGTTTTTTTCAGCACGGGGAGGCGGTCAGATGGATCCTTAAAGACGATGCCAATAAGGTAATAGGTCGGGTTGCTGCATTCATCAACAAAAGAAAGGCTTTAACTTTTCAGCAGCCTACCGGCGGCATGGGTTTTTTTGAAGTCATCAATAACAGGGAAGCCGCCTTTTTGCTTTTCGATACCTGCAGGGAATGGCTGGCCGCCCGGGGAATGGAAGCTATGGACGGACCTATTAACTTTGGTGAGAATGATGTCAACTGGGGCTTGCTGGTCGAGGGTTTCATGCATCCCGGCATCGGCATGAACTATAACCATTCCTATTACAAGGACTTCTTTGAATCGTATGGGTTCAAGTTCTATTTCGAGCAGGTATCCAACCATCTTGACCTTACCAAACCCTTCCCCGAAAGATTCTGGAAAATAGCCGAATGGGCCATGAAAAAAAAAGAACTGAGTTTCCGTCACTTTGAATCGGCGCTGAAGGATAAATTCATGAACGACATGAAGGAAGTGTATGACGACGCATGGAAATTTCACGAGAATTACACTCCCCTCGACAAAGCGACTATGATGAAAGGGCTTGAAAAAGCAAAATCCTTTATTGACCCCGAAATGATATGGTTTGCCTATTATGAAGATGAACCTGTGGCTTTCCTGATCCAGTTCCCTGATGTAAACCAGATCGTTAAACATCTTCATGGTAAGCTGAACCTGCTTAATAAGTTGAAATTCATATGGTTGAAATACCGTAAAACCATAACAAGAACTCGTATCGTCATTATGGGTGTAAAACCAAAATATCAGCGGTTCGGGGTGGAATCGGGGATATTTTATCATCTCAATGAAAAAATGAAGAAGAAACCCCATATCACCGAGGTTGAACTTGGCTGGGTAGGCGATTTCAACCCCAAAATGAGGGCTCTTCATGAATCGGTTGGGGCAAAGTTTGCAAAAAGGCATGTGACTTATCGCAAGTTGTTCAATGAAAACATTGAATTCCAGCGGTCAACGATCATACCCGTTGATACGAAAGACCGGTTTATCAAGGGAGGGGAATAAAAAATTCTGTAAAAAAGTGTAAAATAATTGGAGATTCTCCTGATTTAGTTTATTTTTGTTATCCCAAAACCAAAAGAAAATAGTATCAATCCTGAAATGTCTAACTTAAAATCTTAACAATGAAGAAAGTTCTACTCTTATGTGCCGTCCTTATTTTAGGGCTGGCCGTTGTTACGCAGGCTCAGTTAAGGAAATACCCTTCTTACAAAGCCCCCGTAAAACACATGACCTCAATTGACCCTGTTTCTGCAACCCAGGAATCAACTGTAATTAAACCTCTTCCCTCAACTACAAAATCAACCAGTGGTATTGTAGACGTTCTTACTATTGGTACTGCTGCCAATGCACTTGGCTGGGGATATGGCTCAGGTTCCTACGACCACATATGGGCCGACAATGACCTTAAAGCAGTCGCAGTTATACACCGTATGGGACCAGGAACAACTCCCCCGAGTTTTTCAGGCTACCTTGCTTTTGACCATGCCGCCAATTACGGAGCCACAGCAGCCGACTGGAGGATCAACTACCAGATTCACGGAGCTAACCTGAACACAGGCGGTAATTATTATGCTGATGCAGCACGTTATCCCCAGGGGGCTATTTACAACCCTGCCGGAAATACCGATACGGCAAATGCATACCTATGCTATTTTGCACCTGCATTTACCAATACAACCCCAGCTTCCTGGGGCGGTTATGCCTGGGGGACCGGCAAATGGGGCGTACCTGGTGACACCATCAGACATCTTGACTGGTATGCTCCTCCTCCTTACCGTGATATCCAGGATGGGTTTACCATTACTCCTCTCGGTACTGCATTTTCAATAGGCAATGAGTACCAGGTTATTTCAGCAACTGATTATACTTATTACGATAACCTTTACCTTACAACAGGTGTATGGGATAATACAGCCCATAAATATGATTATACAGCCAGTCTCATCCCCCTGCCTCAGAATCTTGGCCAATGGTCATCAATTGAAAAAATTGCTGCTGACCCAACTGGAAATGATGTATGGATTGGTTGCATCGGCAACAATGGAGGAGCAACCCCCGTTTTTGATTCCACACTCTATCCTATTTTCATTCATTCCTCCGATGGAGGCCAGACCTGGGGCGCTCCCATTGCAGTGACCCTCGACGGGCCCAACGGGATCCCTGCCATCCTGAATTATATCTCCGATGTAAAACTTGATTCAGTATATGCCCCTGATCTTCCTCCTTCAAGGGACCAGGTCGCCTATACCTGCGTTTTTGACGGCAGCCTCACTGTGGATAAATGGGGCAACCCTCATTTTGCAGTTGGGATTGCTTTACCCGGTGGCGGTTTTTCGCTTATTTCACCCGATGGTGCCAATTCACCCAAATTTGATAGCACCCTTGCCATTTTTGACATCTTCACAACCGATCAAGGTGCCACCTGGTGTGCCCGCATGATGGGTATCCCCAAGCATTTCCGTTGTAATGTAACATCAAACAATGCAGCTTCATCGATCGACATGCGTACCAGGATCTCAAGGAATGCAGCCGGCGATAAAATTTTCGTTACTTACCAGGATACGTGGCTTGCCACAAAAACTGACAATACCGCACCTGATATTTTTGCACGTGGCTGGGATCTTTTAACAGATAAACTTACCGACAACATTGGAACCGGACAGGATGCAGCAACCAATGTTACGTTTATGTCAAACGTGACACAGGCTGCTTTCTGCCCCGACATGGCACCGATTGTTTTCACCAAACCCAATGGTTCGTCACTGCTCCCGTTAGCTTGCGAGGGGATTGTAAACCTTGTCCTTGATAACCCCGTCAGTTTCTATTACATCCCCAACTTCAGTTTTGCCCAGGCTGACTTTAAAATTAATGCACAGGGCCCTGTTTGGGGAAGTGCCTGCGATTTCCCGGTTGGGATAACTGAACCCGTCGCTACTTCATCGTTATCAGCTGAAGTTTACCCGAATCCGGTTAAGACTATTGCTTCTGTTAAGGTTACTGTTCCCCAGAAGGGCGCTGTAACTATCAAGCTTACCAACCTCGTTGGCCAAACCGTTATGAGTGTGACCAGGAATGTTGAAAGCACAGATACATTCACCCTTGATGCTTCCCAGCTTACTTCAGGTGTTTATTTCTACACCGTTACCCAGGGCAGCCAGAAAGTTACAGGAAAGATCGTTGTTGAATAATCTTTCCCTGAAATGACAAAAAAGAGGTTGCCCTGAAGGCAACCTCTTTTTTAATTTATAGAATATGCTTCTTAGCCGGGAACTGACTCATCTTTTTCTCAAGGAAATCAGGCTTGAACTGAAACAACGGTATGTCCTCAACGGCATACTGCTGTATCTTGTTTCCACTGTTTTTGTTACCTATCTCGCTTTTACCGGTTCCATTACATCCGAGACCTGGAATTCACTTTTCTGGATCATACTGCTTTTTGTTGCGGTGAACGGGATTTCAAAGAGTTTCGTCCAGGAAAGCCCGGCCCGCCACCTTTACTATTATACCATCGCAAGCCCTGAAGCGATCATCCTCTCAAAGATCCTGTATAACCTGTTACTGATGACAATATTGTCGGTTTTATCCCTTCTGTTCTTTGTCCTGCTTATGGGAAATATGATCCAAAACCCGGCCCTGTTTCTTACTTCTCTTATTCTCGGCAGCCTTGGATTGTCATCGGTGCTTACCATGATCGCGGCAATCGCATCCCGTGCCTCGAATAATTTTTCACTGATGGCTATCCTCAGCTTCCCCATTGTGCTCCCGCTCTTAATGACCCTTATGAAGGTTTCCGGGTCGGCCCTTACCTCCGGTTCGTGGAACGGGGCACTCCCTCTGATAGCAATCCTGTTGATAATTAATATAGCCGTAATCCTCCTGGCATTCCTGTTATTTCCTTATCTTTGGCGAGACTAATTATAAATAACTGGATTACTGGATAGCTGGATAACTGGATAGCGTGATAATGAATATAAATTTTATGATAAAAACTTATTGGTGGAAAATCCTCAGCCTTATACTCTTGCTTTATGCTGTGACCTACGGGTTTTTTGTTGACATACCGCAGATGCCGATCATTCATCAATCGATGCGAAACATTTTTTATCACGTTGGTATGTGGTTCGGGATGTTTACAATGCTGATAGTTTCGTTTATATACAGCCTGAAATACCTTAAAGGCTTCGATGAAAAGTATGACAGGGTTGCTATTGAAGCTGTGAATGTGGCATTAATGTTCGGTTTCCTTGGGATCTTCACCGGGATGATCTGGGCAAATTTCACCTGGGGCTCACCCTGGGTCAAAGACCCCAAACTGAACGGGGCGGCGGTTGGACTGGTTATTTACCTGGCTTATGTCATTTTGAGGAGCTCGGTGGAAGACAGGCATAAGCGGGCGAAGGTTTCGGCCGTGTACAATATTTTTGCCTTTGTGCTCTGGATCATTTTTGTACTGATCCTCCCAAAACTTTCAAGCAGCCTGCATCCGGCAACGGGCAATGACAGTTCCACACCTGTCATGCCCATGGGGCTCAACCCTTCTATGCGGACGGTTTTTTATCCTGCTGCGATCGGCTGGATCCTGCTTGGTGCCTGGATCCTTCAGATCAGGATCAGGATGTCGAAAATAAGGCAACGGCTTGAAGAACACTAAATCGTAAATCGTAAATTAATTCTATGGAGTCTTACGGGAAAATATTTGTTGTAGTTGCTGTGCTTGCGCTGATCCTTGCAGGGATTTTCGTATACCTTTTCTTTATCGACAGGAAGATTGGAAAACTCGAAAAGGAAATCAGCGAAAAAGAAAGCCATAACAGGAAATGAAAACCATTCATATTATAATAATACTTGTTTTGGTGATCGCCATTGCCGTGGTGATCACGACGATCAGTGATTCCAGCACCTATTCCGATTTCGGCGAGGCTGCCCGGTCGCCGGGAAAGGAAATGCATATTATAGGGAAACTCGACCGCAGCAAGCCCTTGGAATATGATGCAAAAAAAGATGCAAACCGTTTCAGCTTTTACATCATCGATTCCAAAGGTGTGGTGAAGCAGGTTATTTACAATAATGCCAAGCCCCAGGATTTCGAGAAATCTGAAAAAGTTGTCGTTGTGGGCTCCATGCAGGGTGATGTTTTTATAGCGAAGTCCCTGCTTCTGAAGTGCCCTTCAAAGTACAATGATCAAAAGGCCCCCAGCAAGTTCGGGGAAAAGGAATTCAATTAGATAACTGGATAACTGGATTACTAGATATCCAGCTATCCAGCCATCCAGTTATCCAGCTATCCAGGACCCAATGCCCTACAAATCACTTCGTCACTTTATCCAAACCCTCGAATCCTCGGGTGAACTTATCCGGGTGAAGGAGTTCGTTTCCCCGGTTTTGGAGGTTACCGAGATAGCCGACAGGGTGGTCAAGAGCGGTGGAAAGGCCCTGTTATTTGAAAACAATGGCACCCAATTCCCGATCCTTATTCTTGCTTTTGCAAGTGACCGGCGGATGAACATGGCCCTGGGCCTGAATGATCTGGATGAGGCCGGTCAGATGATAGATAAGCTGGTAAAGGAATTCATGGGGCCCAGGGAGCATTTCCTTGATAAGCTCAGGCTGTTGCCTGCCTTGCAGGAGATATCCTCATGGATGCCGAAGACAATTAACGGGAGGGGAGCCTGCCAGGAAGTTGTGATGGACAGGCCCGACCTTACCCGTTTGCCGGTTTTGACATGCTGGCCCTATGACGGGGGGCCCTTTATAACCCTTCCCTGTGTACATACCCGGAATCCCGAAAACCATACCCGTAACCTCGGCATGTATAGGATGCAGGTGTTCGGCCCTGAGCTTACAGGCATGCACTGGCATATGCATAAAGGTTCGGCAATGCATTACCAGCTTTATAAAAAGGCTGGTCAAAGGATGCCTGTGTCGGTGACACTAGGTGGCGACCCGGTATATACCTTTGCCGCAACGGCTCCCTTGCCCGAGAACCTTGACGAATACCTGTTTGCCGGATTACTGAGGAAGAAGAAGGTGGAGATGGTCAGATGCCTCACCAACGACCTGGAGGTCCCTTCGGATGCTGATTTTGTGATCGAAGGATATATTGATACATCAGAGGACCTTATCCTTGAAGGGCCTTTTGGGGATCATACGGGGTTTTACTCGCTGGCCGGGATGTTCCCGCGTTTTCATGTGACATGCATTACCCACAGGAAGGATGCTGTTTATCCCGCCACTGTTGTTGGAATCCCGCCCCAGGAAGACGCCTGGATAGGGAAGGCAACCGAAAGGATATTCCTGGCCCCAATCAAGTTATCGGTTGTGCCTGAACTCTCCGACATGCATATGCCTGCCGAAGGGGTTTTTCATAATATTGTGCTTGCTTCCATTCACAAGCAATATCCCGGACAGGCCATCAAAGTAATGAGTTCTCTCTGGGGGGCCGGACAGATGATGTTCAACAAGATCATGGCAATAGTTGATGCAGGCGCCGATCTTACCAATTATAAGCAGCTTGCCCGCCTGATCAGCAATAATACCGATCCTGTGGAAGACATTCATTTCATACAGGGGCCTGTGGATATACTGGACCATTCCAGCCGTCGTTATGGTTTCGGGAGCAAGATCGGGCTGGACGCTACATTAAAAACGGCGGAAGAGGGAAACATTAGGGAGGCCAGGGGGGCTCCTTACATTGATGAAAAGGGTATCATGTCGGCCATACCCGCGATCACATCCGCCAACACAGGCCTTATTCAGGATGGGATATCAGTTATACTCCTTTCTGTAAAAAAAACCAGGCAGGCTGAGATCCGTGCCATTGCCAGGCAAATCAATGAAGAGGGGTACATACGGAATGTAAGTTTCATTGTGTTTGTGGATTACCTTCTTGATATCCACAATCTTTCAACGCTATGCTGGATCGTTGCCAATAACCTGGATCCCATGCGCGATTGTTTTTATACCGAACAGGACAGCGGCGCCAGGTATCCTGTATTATTTGCCGACGGTACGATGAAGAACCATGAATTTGATCATTTTTCCCGTGAATGGCCCAATGTGATCGTGATGGACCCAAAGACTATTTCAACTATAGATTCCAAATGGAATTCCCTTGGTTTAGGAAGCCTGGTACCATCTCCTTCCCTTCAGTTTAAATCGCTGGTTATCAATGAAGGAGCTATAGCCTCACCCATGCAGGCCGAATAACAGAAATAATTTTCGTAATTTTGTCTTTCAAACAAAAATTGGATGAAGCAAATCATACTTATTTATATTTTCCTGGTATCTGTTTTAGTCTTTCCTTTTTCGGGCCTTATGGCCCAGACCCATTCTATGGTGAAAGGCAAGCTCACTGATGCCTCCAATTCCGACCCGGTTGCATTTGCAAATATTGGAGTCAAAGGGAAGAGCGGGGGAACTTTTACAGATAATGACGGGAATTACAAGCTTGAAATTGAAAAGGGTGAACATATTATCGTTTTTTCATGTATCGGTTATGAAAAACTTGAGCGCACTATCAGTGTTCCGGGCGACGGTAAGCCCATTGTTCTGAATGTGCTGATCAACCCCACAACCCAGGAGCTGAATACGGTTATTGTTTCCGGCTCAAAATATGAGCAGAAAGTTGAAGAGTCGATAGCCACAATTGAAGTGCTTAAGGCCCAGACCATTCAGTCTTCCAATCCTTCAAGTGTGGACCAGGCCATTGATAAGATCCCCGGGATTGCGATTGTTGACAATGAGCCCCAGATAAGAGGTGGGAGTGGTTTCAGTTCCGGTCTCGGCAGCAGGGTTATGGTAATGGTAGATGAGATCCCCATGATGAGAGGTGATGCCGGGCGGCCCGACTGGGGTTTTCTCCCGGTTGATGATGTGGAACAGATCGAGCTGATCAAGGGCGCCTCTTCAGTCGTATACGGATCTTCTGCTATTACAGGCGCCATTAACATCAGAACGGTTTATCCAAAGTCAACACCCGAAACCAAGGTAAACTCCTTTATCGGAATTTACAGTGCGCCTCCCAGGAGTTATACCAAACCCTGGAACGGGTTTAACCCGCTCAAGTATGGAATTTCGGTTTCTCATCTCCAGCAGTTCGACAATGTTGATGTAAGCATAGGCGCAAGTTATTTCCAGGACGGGGGATATATTGGCGGTGTTCCCGAAGCGGCGTCCGACACTGCTTTCAACAAGGGGGAGTTTATAAAGAGGGCCAAGGTGTATTTCAATACCCAGGTCAGGAATAAAAAAGTACCCGGGCTCACCTATGGCCTGAACGGGAATTTCATGTATAACCAAAGTGCTGAAACCTATTTCTGGTATGATGCCGATACGAACATCTATAAATCATACCCTGGCGCTTTATCCTATTTTAAGGTATTCAGCTTTTATGTTGATCCTTTTATCAAGTACTTCGATAAACGGGGCAACCAGATCAGCTTTAAAAACCGCATATATTACGGTAATACCAATGCGACGAACAACCAGTCGAACCGGTATACCACGGTTTACGATGAAATTAAATTCAGCCGGAGGTTCAGCAAACTGGGTGATTTCACCCTGGTAGGGGGTGTTGTGAGTGTTTTTTCACATTCCGAAGGGCAGGTATTCAGCGGGATCCTTGCGCCGGACGGGACAACCACAGCTTACCAAAGCGGACAGTTCAATTCGGAAAATGTTTCAGTTTACGCCCAGCTCTCCAGGAAATTCTGGAAGCGCCTCACAATTGAAGCGGGGGCCAGGTACGAATATTATAATATTGCAGATCTGATTGAAAGCAAGCCGATCTTCAGGGCCGGCCTTAATCTTCAGGCCTCAAAATCTACTTATATCAGGGCCTCGGCCGGGCAGGGTTATCGCGCCCCCAGCATCGGGGAGAGGTATATCACGACCAATTCAGGCGGATTTGGTTTTTACCCTAATCCAACACTGCAATCGGAGAACTGTAACTCATACGAAGTCGGGATCAAACAGTTATTCAAAATCGGGAAATTCGCCTCCATGCTTGACCTGGCCGGTTTTTATGAAGATTACTTTAATTATATCGAGTTCAACTTCGGACTTTGGGGAAATGGCGGGAATTTCCAGAAAAACATGGGTTTCAAATTCCTGAATACCGGCCCGGCGCGTATCTACGGCTTCGATTTTACTTATGCAGGCGAAGGCAAGCTTGCTAAGGATCTTGAACTCTCTGTTCTTATAGGTTACACCTATACAGTGCCGCAGGCTACCAAACCTGATTATGTTTACTATGTACAGGAAGGTCCGCCGAAAATAAATTATACTTATGCCAACACCTCTTCTGATACCAGCGGGAACATTTTGAAGTACAGGATCCAGAACCTTGTTAAATCTGACTTCCAGTTTACTTTTAAAAAGCGTTTTTCTGCCGGGATCACAGGAAGGTATTATGGCTATATGAAGAACATTGATATCTTTTTGTACAGCCTTGACAAACCCGCTCCATTAATGCATTCAGGCATTGTTAAATACCGCGAACAGCATCATGACGGTAACTTTATTGTTGATTTCAGGATGGGATATGCTTTTGGTATTTTCAAGGTCTCGGTGATGGTAAACAACGTCATGAATACCGAGTACTCGTTGAGACCTGTTACTATTGAGGCTCCCAGGACCACCTCAGTGCAGCTGTTGTTAAATATCTGAAAACCGATCATTAATCAAATAAATCAATTCATATGAAAAAATTACTCGTACTTATTGCTTTTATCAGCCTTGGCCTGAAGGGTTTCAGCCAGGAATCTTCACTGCCCAATGGAAATTTCGAATCCTGGTGGCTCAAACCCAATTGGGGTTATTATGAGCCCAACGGAGGGTTCTTTCATACATTGAACATACTCGATACAGTACCCACTTCGGCTGGCATAACTGTTTACCGTTGCAGTGATACGGCTCACCATGGAAGTTATTCGGCACGTTGCATTACCAGGCAGATGGTTATTGCTTTCCCATTGGTTGTGACAATCCCCGGCGTTATCGGCACTCTGAAGATCAATTGGATAAATTCATCAGCCATACTTGGGGAAAAGTACAACTGGACTACCAAACCCGAGCGTTTCCAGGGCTGGTACCAGTCTTATCCCCTCAATGGAGATTCAACCGGGGCCATCCTGCTTCTTTCAAAATGGAACAGCGTTACGCACAAAAGGGACACTATTGCACACAACAGGCTTGTTTTCAAGAATGTAGTTAATACATGGACCCAGTTTGACGCTGCGGTAGATTACCGTAACAACACGACCATGCCTGATTCCATTACAGTTCTATTACTTTCATGCGCCGGTTATAATGCCCGTAACATGATGGGATCGGTTGGCCAGATCGGCAGCCAGGCCTATTTCGATGATGTGAATATCACGAATGTTGCCGGCATTGAATATATTTTCCATCCTTCGGTTGACGTAAAGATCAGCCCGAACCCTGCTTCTTCCTATATCAATGTGAGTCTTGACAAGGTAATGAAAGACGGTACATTTGAAGTCTATGACGGCCTTGGCAGGAAAATAGGGCAGTTTGAGATGAAAGAAATTTCAGCCCGGATCAATGTAAGCAACCTGAGCCCGGGAGCCTATTATTACCGGTTCAGGAATGAGGGTGAGGTTGTGAATACCGGATCATTTATAATAAACCGTTAGTCAGTGACTGATCACTAGCCACTAGTCACGGTTCACTGTTCACTTCTACCAGACCTATGCTCAGAAAAACTAAATCTATAATTCTATGACTGAAGTTACAAGTTCAAAGATGGCTATGGATCTCGAAGACAAATACGGGGCCCATAACTATCATCCGCTTCCTGTGGTTCTCGCCAAAGGCGAAGGCGTTTTCATGTGGGATGTGGAAGGAAAACGTTATTATGATTTCTTGTCGGCCTACTCTGCCGTAAACCAGGGACACAGCCATCCGAAGATCATCAAAGCCCTGATCGACCAGGTGCAGACCCTTGAGCTTACCTCCCGTGCATTTTACAATAATGTGCTTGGGGTATACGAGAAGTTCATCACCGAATATTTCGGTTACCAGCGTGTTCTGCCTATGAACACGGGGGCCGAAGGCGATGAGACCGCGCTTAAGCTCACACGCAAATGGGCTTACAAGGTAAAAGGTGTCCCCGAAAACCAGGCCAAAATTATCTGTTGTGAAAATAATTTTCACGGGCGGACTATAACGGTCATCTCCATGTCGACCGACCCGCAGGCAAGGGATGATTTCGGGCCTTTCACCCCGGGTTTCATCACCATTCCATATAACGACCTTCCCGCCCTTGAGAAGGCCCTTGAGGATCCCACTGTTGCGGGATTCCTTGTGGAGCCGATACAGGGTGAGGCCGGGGTATATGTGCCTGAAGCAGGCTACCTGAAGAAGGCTTATGATTTATGCAAGGCCAAGAATGTATTGTTTATTGCGGATGAGGTGCAAACAGGCATCGCACGTACGGGAAAACTGCTCGCCTGCGACTGGGAAGGGTTCAAACCTGATGTGCTTATCCTTGGTAAAGCTCTTTCGGGAGGTGTTTACCCCATTTCTGCAGTGCTTGCCGACGACCATATCATGATGACCATACATCCGGGTGAACACGGATCCACTTTTGGAGGGAACCCTGTTGCTGCCCGCGTTGCCATTGCGGCGCTGGAAGTGGTAAGGGATGAGGACCTGGCCGGGAATGCCCAGAAAATGGGAGAACTTTTCCGTTCGGAGGTCACAAAGATAAATTCCCCCTTCATCGAGACCGTTCGCGGTAAAGGCTTGCTGAACGCCATCGTGATCAGGCCCCATAACGGAAAATCGGCCTGGGATGTTTGCCTGAAGATGCGTGACAACGGACTGCTTGCAAAACCCACCCACGACCATATTATCCGTTTTGCACCACCACTGGTGATCAACGAAGCACAGATACTCGAAGCTGTAGCTATTATAAAAGAGTCGATCAAGGAGCTGGAATAGAACCCTGGCTCATCGCTCATGGCTCATGGCTCATGACTCGTTTAGAATCCCGCCACCAGCTTGAGATTGAACAGTCTTGGAGTAAGGTAATTCGGTACGTTATACTGCTTTCCCTGAACATCGGTTATCCATTGGTAGGATACCGTGTTTGCAAAATCGAACAGGTTGAACACATCAAGTCCTATCCACAGTGATTTAAAGGCCCTGAGGGGATTTTTGCCTGAAAAATGCGTGTATTCACCTATCAGCTGTTTTGAGAGGCCGAGGTCGACACGGCGGTAGGGCGGCATTCTGTATGTCTGGAGGTACCTGGGTGAATCGGGCGCCCCATAAGGCAGCCCGGTACCGTAAACAAGGGTGATGGCAACTTTCCATGTTGGGAACCCCGGGATGTAATCCTGGAAGAAAATCGCAAGGTTGAACCTCTGGTCGGTGGGACGGGGAACCCACTTCCCCTGGAAATATTCTTCGGTCCTCATAAACGAGAGGCTGGCCCATGATTCGGCGCCTTTGACAAACTCACCGTTGATCCTGAAGTCAATTCCGCCTGCATATCCATGGGCATCGTTGGTACCGTAATACCTTATCCTCAGATTATCAACCTCATACGGTATCAGGTCCTGTATGTACTTGTAATAAACCTCTGCCACAAGTTTGAAAGGCCGGTGCCACATCCTGAAGTACAGGTCACTGCCGGCCACTGCCTGGTATGAGGTCTGTGCTTTGAGTCCCGGAACGATCATACCCCTGAGGTCGGTCATTTCCCTGAATGTAGGGGGCTGGGAATATACTCCCCCCGATACCCTGAAAACCATTTCTTTTTTCCAATGGGGTTTGAATGAAAAATTCACCCTGGGGTTGAAGAGGAACTGGTTGTTGTAATCGGAATAAATGAACCTTGCCCCGGCCGTGAGCCCTATGTCATTCTTTTCATTTTTAAACGTCCAGGTGTTCTGGACAAAGGCATCCCCCTTGTTTGTACTCATGCCGCCCCAGGACTTAAGCACATCGGAGATAAAAAAATCCCCCTGGGGAGGGCTTTTTCCAAGGGAATCCTGGGGGCGGGGGAGGGAATACCCCGCCGAATCAATCATAGTCCATTCATTCATGGTATAATTGAAGAGCTCATGCTGGTACCTGATTCCCCATAGCATCTGGCTCCTGCCTTTTTCATACGAACCCCTGTGTTCGATATTATAAACCGTTCCGTTCAGGTAATCCCTGGCATGGTCAAGGTATGCACCCACCCCAAGGAGGTTCATCAGGTTGCCGGCATCCTTTCCTGTAAGTTCCACCTGTCCCAGCCAATACTCTCCCGAGATATCATAGGTCTGGGCTTCCCAGGTCTGGTAAGCCGATCCCAAAAGCTTCAGACGAAGGTGGTCATTGGGTTTGAAGGTCAGGGCAGCCGATGCAAGCCAGTTATCATAGCGGTCATTCTCCTGTCCGTCAAAATAGATCTTCACCTGGTATGCGGTCACCCCATCGCTTCCGAAAGTGGTGGTTTGGGTTTGGGGTACCAGTTTAAACTGGTTTGCAGTGTAGCTTCCGAATACCGATAATTCCCATTTGCTGCTGAAATCATAGTACAGCATGCCCTGGACATCGAAAAACCTGGGTTTATAGTTCCCTTTGGTGTCGAGCGATTTCAGAAGATAGGTGTTGGTTTTATATCTTACCCCAAGGAGGTATGCGAGTTTCCTGGTGATCTTCCCTTCAACATGGGCCGTTGCCCCGAGCAGGCTGGCTTCGAATGAAGCCGCAAACTGGGAAGGCTTTTTGTATTTGATATCCAGCACGCTCGACATTTTGTCCCCGTATTTGGCATCAAATCCGCCCGCCGAAAAACTAATACCCGAAACAAGGTCCGGGTTAAGGAAACTCTGTCCTTCCTGTTGCCCGGCCCTGACCAGATATGGGCGGTAAATCTCGATGTCATTGACGAACACCAGGTTTTCATCGAAGTTACCTCCTCTCACCGAATACTGGGAACTGAGCTCATTCCTCGAACTCACACCGGGCATGGTCTTTATGAGGTCTTCCACACTGGCATTAATGGTTGGAATATATGTCATGGCTTTGGGATCCAGCCTGTTGAACGTATTTGTCCTGAGTTGCTGGTCCTTCACCTCTATGGTCGACAGTTGAGTGGATGAAAGTTGCAACTGTCTGTTAATCAGTTTATTTTCACCTTTTTTCAGTTTCAGTCTTACCGAATCCGCACTAAACCCAACACTGGAAAATATCAATATGACATCTTTCCCGGCAGGTATTACTAATTTATAGGAACCGTCGGCGGATGTTGAAGTGCCGCTGGTCGTTCCTTTTACTGCTATATTAACGAATTCGAGAGGTTTGCCGTCAGGATCGTTCACAAAGCCATGTACCTTAGCTTCCTGCGCAAACACCGAGGCACAGAAAAGTAGCAGAAAACCGGTGAACAGAAACCTGGTTGCTTTCATTATTGTTCTTTGAGCCGTTCTTCCTTCTTTTTAAATTTCCCCTCTTTCCAGGCTTTAACGAATTGAGCCCAGGCGAAAGGGTTGAAAATGTTGAATGGCTGTTGTTGCCCGAAATAATAGAGCCTGGAAGTGGTATTCTCGATGTAGTTGTTATAGTTCATACGGGCATCCATGGGATAATCGAGGGCCGCAAGCCGGAGGTTATAAACATCCAGATTCTTTTTTGCAATTTCATAGTCGTCATCGGGGATCCTGGTCTCAATAAATGCTTTCTTAAAATCCTCCAGTGTGGGCCAGGGGAAGATCACGGCTGCCGAAAGCGTGAGCGTATCGTTAGTCATCAGCTGGATAAGGGAATATTTTTTCTGGGTAATGGTATCGGGGATGATGAAGGATGCGGGTTTAAACCCTATTGCCGTAAAGAGAACCGTATCCCGCTGGTGGGCTACGAAAGAAAAGAAACCGTAAACGTCACTGGCAGTGCCGTAATTGGAATTTTTAACGAGGACCTTGGTATAGGGCACAGGGTTAAGGCTGTCGGCCGTAATAGTGATACCCGAAAACTGAACAAGTTTATCGTCGGAGGACTTTCCCTGGGCAAGAACATCCATTCCGCTGCCAGTAAAAGCGATGGCCAGTGCCAGAAGAAATGTTCGTAAGATCATGCTCGGATAAGTGATTCGGGTGTTAAAGATAACGCTGATAAGTATATTTTATTTCCGTGGACCGGAGATAGTAATAAAGAAAAAGGCTGTCGCATGAAACACGTGACAGCCTTCTGTAAACTTTAAAAATTCTTATTTCGTGGTATAACCTTTTGCTCTTGCTTTTTTTAAGGAAGCGGAGATACCGTTTTTGTTGATATGCCTTATGCCTTCGGCAGTGACCCTGAGGGTGATTTCTTTGTTCTCTTCAGGAATAAAAAATTTCTTTGTCTGAAGGTTGGGGCTGAACACCCGTTTTGTTTTATGGTTCGAGTGCGATACTTTATTGCCTCTTATTGCGCCTTTTCCCGTTATTTCACAAGTTCTTGCCATGGCTGAATGATATTATTGATTTTCAAATGGGAGTGCAAAGGTAGGAATACTTTTTGAATATGCAAAAGGTTGGCGGAATTTTTTAGATAGCTGGATGACTGGATAGCTGGATTTACATCAGTGATCAAACTGGTCAGATACTGACCTTAGTCACAAGCCATGAGCCATGAGTGATGAGCCATGAGTCACCAGTCACTGTTCACTGTTCACAATCCCCTTCACTGTCCTGCCAGGTTTTTCCTCAGCATATTCAGTGCCTGCAGTGCGGCACGCCGTATGTTCCGGTCACGGCTGTCGCCAAAGAGAAATTTTTTCGCGAAGACCTCATCGGGGGTGGCAATAGCAATCCAGGTAGTCCCCACAGGCTTTTCGGGAGTCCCCCCGTCGGGTCCTGCGATCCCTGAAACGGCTATGACATAGTCGACGTTAAGATGGCTTTGCGCACCGATAGCCATCTCGGTCACAACCTCCTCGCTTACAGCGCCGAATTCTTCGAAAGTTTCGGGCATAATACCAAGCATCAGCTCTTTCACTTCATTGTCGTAGGCAATAATGGATCCTTTGAAGTAAGAAGAACTGCCGGGGATGCTGGTAACCAGGTGGGCAATATAGCCGCCCGTACAGCTCTCGGCGGTTCCAAGGCTGCAGCCCTTTTCTTTGAGCATTTTCCCAATAATGGCTTCAAGCTTATCATTATCCGCACCAAAAATATATTCAGGAATTAATGAATGCAATTTTTCAACTTCTTCCTCAACAAGGGCCCTTATGGAAGCCTCGTTGTCGCCGGTACCTGTCAGGCGTAAGCGCACAATCCCGGGCTGGGGCAGGTACGCCAGTTTAACTCCAGCCGGCAGGTTGTTTTCCCATTCTTCAATGATGGCTGCAAGGAAGGATTCACCTATTCCCTGGGTAAGTATGGTTTTATGGTAAATAGACTTCGGATGAAATCTCGTTTTCAGCTCAGGGATGATATATTCTTCCATCATGGCTTTCATCTCAAAAGGAACGCCGGGCATGGAAACATAGATGACCTGACGAAGTTTGCTGTATCCCGGTTCCTGCATCCTGGATGCTGCATCCTGGATCCCGGTTGCGGGTTGCGGGATGCGGATCGGGATCTCTTTCTCAAACCACATTCCCCTGGCAGTGCCCAGCTTATTGGGAATACTGGTGCAATCTTCGGGAAGGTATGCCTGCTGACGGTTTAATTCGGTTACCTGGTAACCTCGGCGTGAGAACATGCTCTCAACATCTTTGTATGCCTCTTCATCGAAACCAAGCCTGGTGCCGAAAAAATCACATAAGGTGGTCTTGGTGATATCGTCTTTGGTGGGGCCAATGCCTCCCGAGATCAGCACAACCTCGCTCCGCTCACCGGCTTTCCACAAGGCATCGAGGATTTGTTCACGCGTATCGCCTATTATTGTAAACTGTTGCACCTTAAACCCGGCCAAACTGAGTTGTTCACCCATCCATGATGCGTTGGTGTTTACGACCTGGCCTATGAGCAGTTCGTCACCTATGTTAATGATCTCAATGTTCATGGAACAAAGATTGAAATAAATCCGGAATAGAAGAACGGGAATAATACTTATTTTTGAACCTCGTGAGATATTATCCATATTACATGGAGTTGAAATCCCGGTTAGGGGCTTGTAATGGGCTATCTGCGAAATGTTAATAAAATCCTGATCAGTCCTTTCTATAAAAATGGCACTATGATTATGAACATAAATAAATGGTTCTTCCCTGTCCTGGTCACCGGACTGATTCTGACATCCTGCAATTGCCGGGATAATAAGCCTGCAATAAATGATCCCCTGATCAGGCTGAACTGGTCGGAGAAGAATTTTAACGTATTGAACCGGCTGATCCTGGATTACGGGATTGGAGGAAAATACTATGATAAGGATAAAACCCCATATGCTGTTTTCGACTGGGACCAGACCTGTGCCCATTTCGATGTGGAAGAGGCCCTGATGCGCTTCCAGATGTTTAACCTGAGGTATAAAATGTCAAAGGAGCAATTCAGAGGATTGCTTAAGGATGACATTAACGGCGTAACAAAACTTGGTACAGATCATAACAATATAAGGCTGGCCGATATCGACGGGGATCTTGCCGACGATTACAGTTTTATTTATGATAATTTCTCAGGGATGAGCGGCAAAAAGAGCATTGAAGAAATACGGCAGGCGCCGCAATACAAAGATTTCATTGCGAGGCTGCTTTTTCTGTTGGAAGGATATGGAGACATGCCGGGAATAGGGGATGATTATGCCCTGACCTGGGTGATCTGTTTATTTACCGGGTTCACTCCCGCTGAAGTGAAACTCATGGCAGCTGAAGCGGTTTCCTGTGAACTTGCCAACCGAATCGGAACTGAAACCCTTCATTCTCCTGAAGGCCTGAAAACCAGGTCGGGCATTGTGAGCAGTTCCTGCCGCACCGGGCTGCGTGTGATCCCCGAAATACAGGAACTTTTTGAAGCTTTCACGCGCCATGGAATAGATGTTTTCATAGTATCGGCAAGCTACAAACCCGTTGTGGAAGCTTTTTCAGGTATAGGGGCTTATGGCTACAATCTCCCTCCCGACCATGTCATCGCAATGGATATGGAGACCGGAAGCGACGGAAAGATAATCCCCGAGTACAAAGCGGGATGGGTTAAAACCTATAAGCATGGTAAGGTAGAAGCAATAAACATGAAGATCAGATCGGGGCTCGGGAGGACTTGGGATCCCCTGTTCACGGCTGGTGACAGCGAAGGTGATTATGCCATGTTCACCGAATTCGAGGGAACCAAGCTCAGCCTTATCTGGAACAGGCTTAAGGGCGGAGATATTGGAAAGCTTTGCAAACAGGCGGTTGAACAGATGAACGATCCCATGCCAAGGTATATTCTCCAGGGCCGGAATGAGAATACCGGGCTGGCCTTACCGTCTTCGGAATCCATTTTACTTGGGACGACCGCATCACAGCTGCTTCCAAAATAAAATGGATTAATCTCTCCTGGAAAATTCCCGGCAGCTTGCTGCGGAATCGGGGGCCGGGGCTTGCCCTGCGTTCATACCATTGTTTCCTGATCCATGTATCCCCTGATCAAACCAGCTTCTTCAGGGTCAATGCAAGAACCCTGAAATAATTTGCGAGGCTCGGATCATTGATAAACCTCATGTTCAGCTGAATTTTGGCGGGCATGATCTCTTCGATATATTGTTTCTCGGGATGAGAAGATTTACCAAGGATCTCATTCTCGTTGATGTATTCAAGGGAGGCATAATCGGTGATGCCCGGCTTAACAATTAAAACCTTTCTTTGCTCCGGCGTGTACATGTCGACATACTTCCTGACTTCGGGCCTTGGCCCCACCAGGCTCATCTCGCCTTTCAGTACATTAACCAGCTGCGGGAGTTCGTCGAGTTTCATCCTGCGTAAATAATAACCAGTTTTTGTAATCCGGCTGTCGCGGCTGCCGATGGTAAGCCCGATCTTTTTATCGCTGTTGGTGCGCATTGAACGGAATTTCAGCAGCCTGAAATCCTTATTGTTCCTGCCGACCCTGAGCTGGGAATAAAAAACTCCCCCTCCTGAATCAATAGAGATGGCAATGGCAATGATGATAAACAAGGGGAAGCAGATAAGCAATCCGATGACTGAAAAAAATATATCGAAAAAACGTATCATCCTGTTATTAATTAGTGAACGGTGACTGGTGACTGGTGACTAATCAACCAGAACCAGCTTCACCGCGGCCACCACCGCTCTTACTACCTCGTCAACCATATCATCGGTAAGGTCATAGTAAACCGGGAGTGTGATCTCGCGGGAATAGTTGTTGTAAGCAACAGGGTAGTCATCCATCCGATATCCGAGGCCCTTGTAAAAAGTCATCAGGGGGAGGGGCACGAAATGCACATTCACGGCAACCTCCTGTTTGAAGATCTCTTGTATTATCGAGTCACGCTGGCTTTCGGTGATCCCCATTATCCGCAGTAAAAAAATATGATAGGAGCTCTGGCGATCGGCTGACTCATACAACGGAATTTGCGCCCATTTATATTTCGAGAGGGTAGCTTTGTACCGGTCGAGGATATGTTTGCGCTTCACCAGCATGTCCTCTTCATAGCGCTGGATCTCGACCAGGCCCATGGAAGCCTGTATGTCGGTCATATTGCATTTGTAACCGGCTTCAACAATATCATACCTCCAGTTGCCGATCTGGTTCTTGGCCAGGGCGTCTTTGGTTTGTCCGTGCAGGGACTTGATATTCAGCCTCTGGTAGATCTGCAGGTTATCGAAAGGCAGGGGAAGGTTGAAGCAGATTGCGCCGCCCTCGGCAGTTGTCAGGTTTTTCACGGCATGAAACGAATACACCGTGAGATCGGTAAGGTTGCCCACCATTTTCCCTTTGTATTTCCCGCCTATCGAATGAGCCGCGTCGGACAATACAAGGATGCGCCCCAGTTGTTCCTGTTCCTTCGTGGATGCTTTAAATTGACTGCGGATGTCGTCACGTCGTACCAAAGCGTTGATCGCGTCATAATCACATGGCCAGCCGGCTATGTCGACCGGTATGATCACCTTGGTCTTACTGCTGATAGCATTTTCGATGGCTTTGACACTGATGTTGAAATCTTCGGAGGAGTCAACAAAGACGAGGGTTGCGCCGCAGTGAACCACAACGTTTGCTGTGGCATTGTATGTATAGGCCGGGACTATCACCTCATCGCCCGGACCTACCCCGTACCAGTGCAGCACGAGTTCCAGGCCGGCAGTTGCAGAGTTCAGGCAGAGGGTCGATTTCTGTCCCCCGTATTCGGTGAGCAGCTTCTCAAACCTCTTCGTTTTAGGTCCCGTAGTGATCCAGCCCGAATAGAGGGTATCGACGACTTCATCGACGATGCGCTGGTCCATACGGGGAGGGGAGAAGGGGATCATATGGTGAATTTCGAATATTGAATGTTGAATTACGAATAACGAATAAGGAATTATGAAGTTGAGTTGAATAGTCGAATTATGAATCTCGAATTTCACTCATCACTCATGGCTTCTCTTTACTTAAAAACCCAAGAATGTTCTCTTCAATCCGTTTCTCCATATTGCTGTTGTCGCCGCGCAGGAATGTTTCACCGGTAATCCTTTCGTACAGTTCGATATAGCGCTCAGTGATCTCGTTCACGAAAGAATCAGGCATATCGGGAACTGTTTCACCTTTATTGCCCATGAAATGGTTGGCCATCAGCCATTCCCTTACGAATTCCTTCGAAAGCTGCCTCTGCTGCTCGCCTTTGGCCTGCCTTTCCTCGTAACCTTCGAGATAGAAATACCTGGAAGAATCGGGTGTATGGATCTCGTCGCAGAGATAGATCGTTCCGTCGGGGCCTTTGCCGAACTCATATTTCGTATCGACCAGGATCAGTCCGTGTTTTGCTGCGATCTCGGTGCCTCGTTTGAAAATAGCGTAAGTGTATTTCTTGATCAGTTCGTATTCTTCCTTCGGGATCAGTCCCTGGGCAAGGAGTTCTTCCTCGGTGATGTCCATATCGTGGCCTTCGGCAGCCTTGGTTGTAGGCGTAATGATAGGCTCGGGGAACCTTTGGTGTTCTTTCATCCCGTCGGGAACATCCACACCGCAGATCTGCCTTGCGCCTTTCTGGTAGGTGCGCCAGGAGCTGCCTGTAAGATATCCGCGGATGATCATTTCAACAGGATAGATCTTGCAAAACCTTCCGATTGTGACATTCGGGTCGGGGCTTGAGATTTTCCAGTTGGGGCATATATCGGCCATGGCATCCAGGAATTTCGAGGCGATCTGGTTAAGCACCTGTCCTTTGTATGGAATGCCTTTCGGCAGCACCACGTCGAATGCCGAGATCCTGTCGCTGGCCACCATCACCAGGTATTTATCGTCTATGTTATATACATCCCTGACCTTGCCTTTATAAAGGGATTTCTGGCCCGGGAAGCTGAAGCTGGTTTTCGTCAGTACGTTCTGCATAATCGTAATATTTATGACAAAAGTAAGAGATTTCGGGGAGAAGTCATCCGCAGTAATTCTAACGAATTACTAACTTTTTAACCTCCACGCCTATCGCAGTCTGAATTTTCAGGAAGTAAATGCCAGGTGAAAGCCGGCTGATATCAAGTTCGAACGGTTTACGACTCACTGATCTGCATTCCATAAGCGGCTGTCCGGAGAGATCGAAAACGCTGATCCAGCAGTCCCCCTTCAGTTCACGCGAATTTGAGACCGTAACCTTCGTTGTTGCCGGGTTTGGATAAATAATGAATCCAGGTTTTACAGGAGTGATTTCATCAATAGACACACCTCCCCCGTTAGTGGTTTTAAGTATAGTTCCATAATCCCCTGTCACGTAACCGGTATTGACATCGGTAAAGAAAGCTGATACCAGAGTTGCTGTTGTTCCGGTTGAAAGAGCAGTCCAGTTTGATCCTGCATCCGTTGTTTTGTAAACAGCCCCGTTTTCCCCTGTAAAATAGCCGGTATCGGCACTTGGAAAAAAGATTGAATACAGGTAAGGTTGCACTATCATGCTGGAGTTCCAGCTTAAACCCCCGTCGGTTGTTTTAATAAAGATCCCTGCTCCGCTTTCAAAAGTCCTTCCCACTGCATAACCCGTATTTACATCCGTAAAACACACCGAGTATAAAGCAAAGCCATTCCAGTAAATATCATTCCAGGTTGAGCCACCATCGGTGGTTTTGATAATTATGGTATTCATCCCGCTAACGCCAACGGCGTAACCGGTATTGGCATTAGGGAAACACACGGAATATAAATTCCAGCCGGAATTGCATGGTACTGGTTCCCAGCCAGCCCCCCCGTTGACAGTTTTCTGAATTGTTCCAAATCCGACCGCAATGCCGGTGTTTGCATCCGTAAAGCATACAGAAGTTAATGCCCGGCTGGTTGTATTTGGTGAATCGGCCCAGGTAGAACCCCAGTCGGAGGTCATAATGCTCGCACCGTTATCCCCCACGGCGAACCCCCGGGCGGCATCAATGAAAAAAACGGAGGCCAGTGAGTTGCCCTGTGGCAGTGGATTTTGCCGGGTCCATTGCGGGAAAGCCACAAACGGGAACATGAAAACCAGCAGCTGAAAACCAGCAATCTTTTTCATTTTATTTGATCGGCAACTATAAAAGGCTCAATCAAATTTACGAAAATTACCTGTAAGTGTAAGTTTTTCCGGGCAGGTTCGCTACTGCTTTTCCAACAATCCCCTACTGTTTTTCCCCATATGCATTGATGATCCTGCTAACCAGCTTGTGACGGATGATGTCGGAATTGTCGAGGTAAATGAACTCAATGCCGGGAACCTCGTTCAGCACTGATTGAACATGCACAAGCCCTGAAACCTGGTGTTTCGGCAGGTCGATCTGGGTAATGTCGCCGGTCACGATGAACTTGGCTGAAGCGCCCATGCGTGTCAGGAACATTTTGAGCTGGCTGGGTGTGGTATTCTGGGCTTCGTCGAGAATGGCGAAAGCGTTATTTAAAGTGCGGCCTCGCATAAATGCCAGGGGGGCAATTTCGATGGTCCGGTCTTCTATATACTGTAACAGTTTCTGGGGCGGCAGCATATCCCTCAGCGCATCGTATAATGGCTGGAGATACGGATCGAGTTTCTCTTTCAGGTCCCCGGGAAGGAACCCCAGGTTTTCCCCTGCTTCAACAGCCGGCCGGGTCAGAATGATACGGTTTACCTGGCGGTTTTTCAAGGCGCGAACGGCAAGGGCGACAGCGGTATATGTTTTTCCGGTACCTGCGGGGCCGATCGCAAATACCAGGTCGTTACGGTCGCAGCTTTCCACCATTCGGCGCTGGTTGGGCGTACGGGCGCGGATGAGCATGCCGTTCTTGCCGTGGACCAGGACCTCCGGGCTGGTCTCCGGGGCCATCACTGGCGATATCTCAGAAGCCTCTAGCAAAGAGGCGATGTCGTCCTTCGTAAGCCTGCCGAATTTTTCAAAATGAAGCATCAGGGAAGTGAACTTCTCCTCAAATTCAAGGAGGTCCGACTCCTCGCCCAGGGCTTTAACAAAATTATCACGGCTGAGGATCTTCAGCTTGGGAAAATGGTTGCGGACAATCTCCATGTTCTGGTCGTTGGGGCCGAATATGTCAAGGGGATGGACCGATTCAATACGGATGATTTTCTCGCTCATTAAAAAATGCGTACCTTTGAATACGCAAAAGTACGAATATTTAGATGGCTATCATTACGCTGACCAGTGACTGGGGGATAAAAGACCACTATGTTGGCGCTGTTAAAGGTACTATATTAAGGCAGCTGCCCGAAGCCACCATTGTCGATATAACCCATGCCATTCCCCCTTTTGACCTTAACCATGCCGCATTTACCATCAGGAACTTTTATAAGAACTTCCCCGCGGGAAGTATCCACATACTCGCCGTAAACACCGAGGCTTCAATCCGTCATCCGCATACCCTTGTAAAATATGACGGGCACTGGTTCATCGGGGCCGATAACGGGATTTTTTCCCTTATATTTGACGAGAAACCCGAGCTTATCATCGACCTGGATGTGATGCAGGATTCAGATTATTTTACTTTTCCCACAAGGGATGTGTTTGCCAAGGTAGCCTGTCATATTGCCGAAGGCAAGCCGCCTGAGAAACTTGGGCACGTAAAAAAAGAAGTGCTGCAGAAAATGGCCTTCAAACCTGTGATCCAGGGCGACCTGATCAAAGGGCAGGTGATCTATGTCGATAATTACGAGAATGCCATTACCAATATCACCGAAAGCCTTTTCAAATCAGCTACAAAGGGAAGGAAATTTACCATTACGTTCCGTTCGGCAACAAACCGTATCACCAGGATAAGCAAATCTTACCAGGATGTGGCCGAAGGCGAAATGCTTGCCCTCTTCAGCAGCAACGGTTTTCTCGAAATAGCCATGAACAAGGGCAATGCTGCCGGATTGCTGGGCCTTTACCTCGACCAGCCGGTAAATATTGAACTTTCCTGAATTTCCCTCCCTGAACTGCCTGGTCTGATGGCTCAGTCTAAAATGAGATTAAAGCGACCAGGATAAGCAATACGAAAAATAAAGGCAGGCCTATTATGAGATAAGAGAATGTGATCAGCGTCACTTTCAGCAATGATTTCCTGAATGACTGCCCGTAATATTTTTTCAGGGCCATAAAACCATATACAAGGAAGACGATCAGGATAATCAGAAAGCTAACCGGGATTAAAAAATCGATGAGCATGCAAAGGATCAGGAACAGGAAAAAGAATGCATGCAGGTGAAGGGAAAATATCAGGTGTTCAAAGTATAAACGTTTACGTCTTATATAAAACAATTTCAGTAAGAGGGCAAATACAGGGATCAGCAGAAAGATGACTTTTGAGGCTGTATGCTCGAGGACGGTTAAAAGGGATTGACCTTTTGAGACCATGATTTTCAATACCTGCCGCAGGATGTATTTTGATGCAGGGCCTTCTTTTTTAAAATGTTTGTCAACATAAGCCCGCACACCGATGGTGTCAACCTCTTTGCGCATGGAATCCTTGCCCGAAATGCTTAAGGGAACGTTCTTAATGGTATAATGAACTTCATTTAAGTTGACTTTCCGGGCCTTGAGATGTAAACCCGTCGTGTCAATTTTCACTGGATTGACTTCTTCCTTTTCATTTTCTTTACTTAATGGTAAAAGCAGGAAATAGATCACGCTGATCACAAGGAACAGCTTGAAAGGTTCCACATAGGCTTTGCGTTTGCCCTTCATGTATTCGAGTGTAAGCCAGCCTGGCTTGTAAATAAGCGGCAGTATGGTCCTGAAAAACTTGGAATCAAAATGAAAATAATCGAAGAAGGATTCCCCGATCAGGTGGCTGAACGACATGTCCTCGCGTTCAATGCGTTTTTGCCCGCAATGAGGACAAAACAGCTCATTAACCCACAGGGGCTGGCCGCAGTTGAGGCAGGGCCCCGGTTCATGAGTAACAGGCGCTTTTGGTTTCTTGCTCATTGATACTTCTTTTTCAACCTCAAACCTACAAAATTTCTTACATCCGCCATAATTCAATTTGAAATCACGTCCGGGGGGTAATTAATGAAAAAATCCTAACTTTGCAGCCCTCAAAGCAGGTATAATGTTTACGCTGTTCAAGAAAGAAATCAACGGGTTCCTCAGTTCGCTCATAGGTTATATCGTTATCGTAGTATTCCTGCTGATGACAGGGCTTTTCCTCTGGGTGTTCCCCATGCAGTTCAACATACTCGACTTCGGATATGCCAATCTCGACGGGCTTTTCATCCTCGGGCCTTTCGTTTTCCTGTTCCTCATCCCGGCTATTACCATGCGTTCTTTTGCCGATGAGAAGAAAAGCGGGACACTGGAACTGCTGATGACCCAGCCTTTGACCGATCTGCAGATCATCCTGGCAAAGTTCTTCGCCGGCTTCGTACTGGTTATCTTTTCGCTTCTCCCTACCCTGGTGTACTTCTTTTCTGTATATAAACTTGGAATGCCCCCCGGGAACCTCGATACAGGTGGGATCTGGGGTTCTTATACGGGCCTGATGCTCCTGGGGATGAGCTTTGTGTCAATCGGCATGTTCTCATCTTCCCTCACCGACAACCAGGTTGTCGCTTTTGTGCTTTCCTTGATCATCTGTTTTTTTCTTTACCTCGGATTTGATTTCATATATATGTTCATCCTTTCGGGTAAGATCGGGCTGATGGTGCAAAACCTCGGGCTGAATGCTCATTATTCGTCTATGAGCAGGGGAGTGATCGATACCCGCGACATGATCTACTTCCTTAGCGTTACGGCCCTGTTCATTTTTCTCACAAAGCTTTCTTTGGAAAGCCGTAAATGGTAAGCTCATGGAGAAAGTGAACGAAAAGAAAAGAAGTATTAAAAGGAACAATGTAGTCCAGTTGCTCCTTGTGCTGCTGGTTATCATCCTCCTGAACATTATTTCAGCTTATGTTTTTACACGGTTTGACCTGACTTCCGAAAAGAGGTATTCCCTTTCCCCTGCTACAAAAAAGGTCGTGAAAAAACTCGACGATGTCATGTTCTTCAAGGTTTATCTCTCGGGCGACCTTCCACCGGCCTTCCAGAGGCTGGCCAATGAGACCCGGGAGATGCTTGATGAATTCAGGGTTTACAGCAATTTCGTGCAATACCAGTTTGTCGATCTCTCGGCCATTACAGATGAGAAAGACAGGAATTTCGCTTACCGCAGCCTGGCCGAAAAAGGGCTTCAGCCTACAACCTTAAGGGTAAATAAAAACGGGAAATCTTCCCAGCTGGTGATATTCCCCGGGGCTATTGTAACATACAGGGGACATGAAACCCCGGTTCAGCTGCTTTCAGGTTCCAATCTCGGGGAAGATCCGAATATGGTGCTGAACAACTCGATCCAGGCACTTGAGTATAACCTCGCTAGCGCCATCCAGGTTCTGACCAGGATCACCAAACCCAGGATTGCGATCCTCGAAGGGCAGGGCGAGCTTACCGATATGGAAACATTCGACCTGGAACGGGCCCTCTCCCAGTTTTACAATGTTGACCGCGTGACCCTGAACCACAAGATCAATGCCTTGACGATCAGGATTAAACTGGATTCCCTGCATGACCGCCTGGCCAACAAATACAAAGCCCTGATCATTGCCAAGCCAGGCAAACCTTTTGATGAAAAAGACAAGTTCCTGATCGACCAGTTTATTATGAGAGGAGGGAAAACCCTCTGGCTGATCGATCCGGTTTACACTCCCTGGGACAGCCTTGAAAAGTATAATTCAACCATGGGCGTGGCGAATGACATCAACCTGGAGGATATGCTCTATACATACGGGGCCCGCCTGAACACAAACCTGGTGCTGGACCTCAACTCCATGCCCATCCCATTGAAGACCGGCCAGATCGGGAACCAGCCGCAATTCACTTTTTTCAGGTGGTTCTATTTCCCACTGCTTACACCGACCGTCAACCACCCGATCGTTCATGGCCTGAATGCCATAAAGGGTGAATTTGTCAGTACCATCGATACCGTGGAAGCCCCGGGAATAAAAAAACAGATCATACTCACCTCTTCGCCTTATGCCCAGGTGGTCAATGTGCCTGCCCTGGTCGACCTGGAAATGCTCAGGCAACAACCTGATGAAAGGCAGTTTACAAGGGGCCCTTACCCGGTCGCTGTGCTTCTGGAAGGAGAATTCATGTCGTCATACCTCTACAGGATCCCCCCTGAACTCGCCGAAAATAAAGGACTTGAATACAAGAAAAAAAGCAAGCCGAATAAAATGCTGATCGTTGCCGACGGGGATATTGTCAGGAACCAGTTTAACATGAAACAGGGGTACCCTTTGCCGATGGGATATGACCAGTGGACACAGGAGACTTATGGGAACCGTGATTTTATTCTGAATGCAATGAATTTCCTTTGCGACGAATCGGGGCTTATCACAGTACGCTCCAGGGAGCTTAAAATGCGGCTCCTCGACATGAAGAAAGTTGAAAGTGAAGGCGTGTTCTGGAAACTTCTGAACCTTATCCTGCCGGTACTTGCGATCCTCGTTTTCGCCCTCGTCAGGTTCCGTTTGCGAAGGATGAAATATGCCCGTAAATCCAAATAACCAAGACAGATTTCATTGAAATGAAGAAGAACAAATACATTATACTGCTCGTGATTTTGCTGGCTGTTGCGGCCCTTATTCTGGTCCTGACCAATTCAACGACCACATTCAGGCGATCAATGAGCGACTTCGCAGTGGCCGACACATCCACAGTCACCAAAATATTCATGAGTGACAAGAACAATAATTCGGTGAAACTGTCGAGAAAAGAAACCGGTTCATGGTTGCTCAATGACAATTTTGCCGCACTGAAGTTCAATATAGACCTGATGCTGAAAACCATGACCGACATCCAGGTCAAGGCACCTGTTGCCCTGGCGGCTCATAATACCATCGTGAAACACCTTGCTGTGAACGGGGTGAAAGTTGAGGTCTACCAAATGGTTTACCGTATCGACCTCCTGGGGATCAGGCTTTTCCCCCATGAGAAGCTTACCAAGGTGTATTATATCGGCGGGGCTACCCCCGACAACCAGGCCTGCTATGCCCTCATGGAAAATTCGGAAGAACCTTTTGTTATTTACCTGCCCGGCCTCAGGGGATTTGTCACCCCGCGTTACAGTACTATTGAACGCTACTGGAGGGACCTGACGGTTTTCAGGAAAAATATTGAAGAGATCAGGATGGTCAAACTTGAAGTGCCCGAAAATCCTGAGTATTCTTTTGAAGTTCAGCTTGACCGTGGAAGGTTGAAGAATTTCATCTCCCTTTCCGACAACAAACCCCTGCCTGGCCTCGACACCCTCAAAGTAATTAACTTCCTTTCGGGTTTCCGCAATGTGAATTTTGAAGCTTTCCTCAACGATATGGACAAGCATACCAAGGATTCGGTGCTCTCCACCAAACCCTTTATCATCATAACGCTGACGGATACACTGAATAAAACAAAGGTTGTTAAGACCTACCACAAAGCCAATTTGTTCGGCCAGAAAGATTTCCAGGGCCGCATCCTGCCATACGACCCCGACCGCCTTTATGCTATGGTGAACGATGGGAAAGACTTCGTTCTGATACAATACTTTGCTTTCAATAAGATATTAAGGCCGAAACCCTACTTTTCAAAAGGCTTTAAAATGCCAATGGAGCAGCCCGAAGGAGCATTTTAAAGAATAACTCCCTATATTCGCCTGATCAGATAACCTAGCCGTAATGAGAATCCTGATCCTAAGCCAGTATTTTATTCCGGAGACAGGAGCTCCCCAGAACAGGCTTTTTCAGTGGGCAAAACTTCTCAGCAGTAAAGGTGCCGTCGTTGAAATCCTCACAGCCATGCCCAATTACCCCGAAATGGCCATTCATAAGGCATACAGGGGCAGGTTTTATCTAACCGAAACAATCCAGGGTATAAAGATCCACAGGGCCTGGATCTATGCTGGCACCGGTAAAGCCATCCTGCCCAGGCTGCTGAATTACTTCAGCTTTGTCTTCACTTCCTTGCTGGTTGGCCTCTTCCGCACAGGCAAATATGATTATGTTTTTTGTGAATCCCCTCCCTTGTTCCTCGGGATCACAGCATACTTGTTAAAAGTTCTCAAAGGGGCCAGGCTGATCTTCAACGTTTCGGACCTCTGGCCCGAAAGCGCAGAGAAACTGGGCCTGGTCACCAACCGTTTCCTGCTCAATACGGCTGCTTCACTGGAACGTTTCCTATACCGCAAATCTTTTTTGATAACCGGGCAAACCATGGGGATCGTTCAGAATATTTCCTCCCGCTTCCCTCAGAAGAAAGTGTTCTGGTTCAAGAACGGAGCCGATGTAAAAGAACTTGAATCCATGGAATTCGATCCAGGCCTGAGGAAGGAAATGGGTTTCACACCAGGTGATTTCATAATATTATATGCCGGCATTATCGGCCATGCCCAGGGGCTTGAAGTACTATTGCAGGCTGCAAGGGAACTGCAATCGACACCGCAAATTAAATTCCTTATCATGGGAAGCGGACCGGAGAAAGAGAAACTGGTGAAAATAAAGGAATCTGAAAGCCTTCACAATGTAATTTTCTTCGGCTCCAGGCCCAAGAAGGAGGTCATCCCGTTTATTCATGCTTCAGATGCGGCTGTGATCCCCCTTAAGCGGCTTGACCTTTTCAAAGGCGCTATCCCTTCGAAGATATTTGAAAACCTGGCCCTGAAAAAGCCAATTTTGCTTGGTGTGGAAGGGGAAGCGAAAGAATTGCTGATTGAAACAGGGAAGGCCGGACTAGCTTTCATACCCGAAGACCCTGCCGATCTTGCCGCCAAGGTCTTATATTTGTACACCCATGAGCAGGAAAGAAAAGAATTCGGGATCAGCGGCTATAATTACCTGCTCAAAGAATTTAATCCCGTAACCATAGTGAATGAATTCTGGAACCTGATCAATGCGTAAAAGGGTACATCAGCATGTTTTCTGGTACTGCTGCCTCGGCATAGCATTCATGCTGCCTGTATGGGGCAAACTGGTTCCTACCATTATCGTGATCCTCATACTTAACTGGCTGATCTCCGGTGATTATATCAGGACCATCCCTGTCCTGTTCAGCGAGAAGAACCGCAGGAATACACTTCTCTTTTCAGGGTTGTATGTATTTTACCTTCTTGGGCTGCTGTATACCAGCGACTATGCCTATGCCCGCTTCGACCTGGAAGTTAAGCTCTCCCTGCTGGTTTTCCCCCTGGTTTTTTCGACTGCGGATGTCGGATTCCTGAACTCAAAGCATTTACGGCTCCTCATGCATGTTTACCTGGCAGGCTGCGTGATCGGTTCCCTCATACTGTTCGTACACGCCTTTACATTATGGAGGGATGGGGTGCAGGGGGCATTTTATTATATGAAATTAAGCTGGTATTTCCATTCGGCCTACTTTGCCATGTACATTAACTTTGCTATGGCATTCATGGTTATTGAGCTGCTGAGGAGGTTCCGTATACTTCCGGCTGTGCTAAAAACCGCCTATTACCTCCTGCTTGCCTGGTTTTTTGTATTTATCTTCCTTCTCAGTTCCAAGATGGGACTTATCTGTATGGCCCTCATAGCCGTTCTTGGTGCGGCCGAACTTATTTTCCGCCAGAAGAAGGCTTTTCTCGGGCTGGGCCTTATCATCCTGTTCATGATGTTCATCAGGGCAGGGCTTCATGTTTTTTCCGGCACTTCCGACAGGGTTATGCAGAGCACCGGAACACTGTCAGGTACCCCCGGACAGGAAACCTCAAAAAGCACCTCCGACCGTATCGACATATGGAAGGTCTCTCTTGAAGTAATTAAATCCAATGTGTTGACAGGCGTGGGTACAGGGGATGTAAAGGATGTGCTGATCGGGAAATACAAGGAAAATAAAATCGAAGAAGCGCTTGAATTTAAACTCAATGCCCATAACCAGTACCTCCAGACCTTTATGACCCTTGGAATCTTCGGCATAACGGCGCTTCTCCTGATGCTTTTCCTTCCGATGGTCTCAGCTTTCAGGAAACATTATCTCCTGTATTTCGTATTCACGCTTCTGTTTGCTGTGAACATCCTGGTAGAATCCATGTTCGAGACCCAGGCCGGGGTGGTGTGGTACGCTTTCTTCAATATCATCCTCTTTTCAGTGAACAGTGAACAGTGAACATTCACCGTTCACTAGTCAAGTTCACTAACAAAAACAAAGGCGCCCGAGAGCGCCTTTGTCTGAATCAAAATGAACATCTGGTAGTTTAAACGAGTCCCTGTGCCAGCATGGCTTCAGCAACTTTTACAAAACCGCCGATATTGGCGCCTTTAACATAGTTGATGAATCCGTCGCTTTCGGTTCCATATTTTACACAATTCTTGTGAATATTGATCATGATGTTATGCAGCCTCTGGTCAACTTCTTCGCGTGTCCAGCTGAGGCGCATTGAATTCTGTGACATTTCAAGTCCTGAAGTGGCTACGCCGCCTGCATTAGCTGCTTTGCCGGGTCCGTAAAGGATCTTCTTGTCAATGTAGATTTCGATAGCTTCCGGTGTTGAAGGCATGTTGGCTCCTTCAGAAACACAATAGCAACCGTTTGCGATGAGTGCCTTTGCATCATCACCGTTGATTTCGTTCTGGGTTGCGCTGGGCAGTGCAATGTCGCATTTTACTTCCCAGGGGCGCTTGCCGGCTACGAATTTTGCTTCGGGATATTTATCGCAATATTCCTTGATACGTCCGCGTTTCACGTTCTTAAGTTTCATAACGAAAGCGAGCTTGTCGGCATCGATTCCCTTAGGATCATAGATGTAACCTTCGCTGTCGCTGAGGGTAACAACTTTTCCACCAAGAAGTGTAGCTTTTTCGGTTGCATACTGTGCAACGTTGCCTGAACCGGATACCGTAACGATCTTGCCTTTGAAATCAAGACCACGGGTCTTCAGCATTTCAGCTGCAAAATAAACCTGGCCGTAACCTGTAGCTTCAGGACGGATCAGTGAACCACCCCATTCGAGGCCTTTGCCTGTGAGAACGCCAACGAATTCATTGCGGAGACGTTTGTACTGTCCAAACATGAAGCCGATTTCGCGTCCGCCTACTCCAATGTCGCCTGCGGGAACGTCTGTGTCAGCCCCGATGTGGCGCTGCAGCTCGGTCATGAAACTCTGGCAGAAACGCATTACTTCATTGTCGCTCTTTCCTTTAGGATCGAAATCGCTGCCGCCTTTACCGCCGCCCATGGGAAGAGTGGTAAGTGAATTCTTCAGTACCTGCTCGAAAGCCAGGAATTTCAGGATTCCAAGGTTTACAGTCGGGTGGAAACGCAGACCGCCTTTATAAGGGCCGATAGCGCTGTTCATCTCGATACGATATCCTTTGTTGATCTGGATCTCACCTTTATCATCTGTCCAGGGAACGCGGAATAAAATGGTGCGTTCAGGTTCGCACATCCGTTCCAGGATCTTTGCTGCCTTGTATTTAGGATTCTCTTCGACGAACGGGATGAGGGATTCGACTACTTCCATTACTGCCTGGTGGAATTCTTTTTCATTTGGATTCCTGGCGATCAGTTTTGCCATGAATTCATCAACGAGTTTCTGATAAGCGTTTGCCATAGGTTTGAGATTTTAATTAATGTATGAACGTTAATAATTTCACAATAATTCGCAAATGTAAGCGGCCCGCTAACCCGAAATCAGCCCCCTGATAAAATAAATTCATATATTTTACATAAAACAGCCTGTTCACTTAGTTGCTGTAGGTGAATCACGTACCATCACTAAGGATATTCCGTAATGTGCTAAAATTGCGGGTTTCAGTTCAAAAGTGAAGCAAGATTTACCTAACTTTGAGCGTTAAATTCAGGCAATTTATGACTACACCCGGGGAGGAAAAAAAACACGTCAGGGATGATAATATTGACCTTGACAGGCTGGTTTACGACAACCGGGAGAGACTAAAGGAACTCGCAGCCCTCAACGCAACCACCTCAATCATAAAGAAAGGAAAATCCATACAGGAGACCCTTTATGAGATCTGTAATATTATACCTCCGGCCTGGCAATATCCCGAATTCACCGTTGCAAGGATAAAATACGATGAAACGGAAGTAACCACCACTGAGTTTGAAGAAACCCAATGGTGCCAGAAGCAGGACTTTGAAAGCATTGACGGATTCAGCGGCACCATAGAGGTCTTTTATACCAAGGAATTCCCCCGCTTATATGAGGGCCCTTTCCTGAAGGAAGAAAAGGACCTCATTATGAACCTGGCGAGCCTCATCGAGGGTTTCCTGAACGGGGTCAAGGGACGTGAAGGCCGTTATATTACCAGGGAAAGGCTGAAGGAGCTTTCGGCCATCAACCAGACCACGAACATCCTGAGGGCGGGCAAACCGGTTGAAGAAGCCCTGCACCAGATATGCATGATCCTTCCTTCGGCATGGCAGTTCCCCGAATATGCCGTATGCCGGATCAAATACGGCAAGATAGAAATCAAAACCCAGAATTTCAGGGAAACAAAATGGTGCCAGCGGCAGTTGTTTGAAACCATCGACAACCAGGTTGGCTCTATTGAAATATATTACCTGAAAGCATTCCCTCTCGCGTTTGAAGGCCCCTTCCTCGAAGAAGAACGATACCTGATCATCAACCTGGGAAACCTCATCACAGGCTATCTCAACAGTGTCAAGGGGAAAGCTATACTGCGGAAAAGCGGGTACAGCGATGCCCAGGAAATGAAGGCGGCAGCGGAACAGGAAACCAGGTCCAGCCGGAAACTGCTTCAGACCTTTCTTAACAGGATGAACTACAACAGGGACCTGTACCATGACCTCATGCCGTTTAAAGTCAGGGAAATACTGCTTGTTGCAAATCTCTATGATGCCTATAGCATTGAAAAGGAGGGGAGATTCTCTGAACATGTTTTGGGTGAATTTTATTCCCTCAGCCTGTCAACCATGCCCCGTATCACAGGAGCCTCCAGTACAGAGGAAGTCATGGAACAACTCGGGTCCAAACATTACGACCTCGTAATTATCATGATGGGGGTCGATAAGCATTTTCCCGTCGAGTTGAGCCGGAAGATCAAGGACCTGTACCAGTATATCCCCGTATTCCTCCTGCTGAACAGCAATACCGATACGGCCTTGTTTGAAGAGACCCCTGAGAGGCTGACCTGGATCGACAGGGTGTTTGTCTGGAACGGCGATTCCAAGATCTTCTTTGCCATGATCAACTACCTTGAAGACAAGGTGAATGTTGAGAACGACACCAACATAGGGATGGTGAGGGTGATACTGCTGGTTGAGGATTCTCCCACCTACTACTCGCTCTACCTGCCCATGCTTTATAATATCGTTCTGGAACAAACCAAGACGATTATTGAAGATGTGACTACCGATGAGCTTTACCGCATACTCCGATTGAAGGCCAGGCCCAAGATCTTGCTGGCATCCACCTACGAAGAAGCCCTGTACATTTTTAATAAATACAAGGAGTTCGTCCTCTGCCTCATATCGGACATCAGGTTTAAAAAGGATGGCCGGATGAGCGATACCGCCGGCTTCAGCCTTGTAAAACAAACAAGGAAGGAACTCAGGGAGCTGCCCATCATCCTGCAGTCAAGCGACAATATGAATTCCCAGCAGGCCTATGAACTGAAGACCTCTTTCATCAATAAAAATTCGGAAACCCTGCTTGCCGATTTCAGGAGTTTTATCACCCACTACCTTGGCTTCGGTAATTTCATTTACAGGGATACCGGCGGTAGCCAGATCGCTGTTGCCAAGTCGCTGAAAGAGTTTGAAGATTTCCTCAAGACAATCCCGGAGGAGTCATTGCTCTACCATGCCCGCAAGGATCATTTTTCACTGTGGCTGATGGCCAGGGGCGAAGTACAGGCGGCAAAGATCCTCAACCCGGCCAAGGTCACCGATTTTAAGAACCCTTCAGAACTCAGGGAACATCTCATCACGGTGATCCGGAATTTCAGGAATGAACAGAATATAGGGAAAGTCATTCCTTTTGAGGAAGCAGCCATTACCGACGAAAGGAATATTGTCGCACTTACCGAAGGAGCGCTGGGCGGCAAGGGAAGGGGGCTCGCATTTGTAAGCACCCTGATCTACAACTACGATTTTTCACAGATCATCCCGAACATCATCATCCGCACTCCTAAAACATCCATCATAGGCACCGAGGAGTTTGAATATTTTCTCGACAGGAATAAATTACGGGAGCAGGCATTGCTTGAAAATGACTACAGCCTGCTGAGGCACAGGTTTATGAGCGGCAAGCTCACCGAAACCCTGATCCGTAAGCTTAAGGCAGTCATCAAATCGATAAAAAACCCGCTGGCTATAAGGTCCTCGGGGCTTTTCGAGGATTCCCTGAACCAGCCGTTCGCCGGGATCTTCGAAACATACCTGATCCCAAATAACCATCCCGACCCTAACGTCAGGCTTGCACAGCTCATGGATGCAATCAAACTGGTCTATGCCTCTGTATACTCTCCTGTTGCCAAAGGGTATATTGAAGCGGTAAATTACAGGATAGAATCGGAGAAAATGGCCGTTGTTGTCCAGGAAGTCGTGGGCCACAGGCATGGGGATGTGTTCTATCCGCATATCAGCGGTGTAGCCCAATCCTACAATTACTATCCTTTTGCCCATATGAAGCCCGAGGAAGGATTTGCAGTGATGGCTCTCGGACTTGGCCGCTATGTTGTCGAAGGGGAAAAGGCATTCCGCTTTTCACCCAAATATCCAACCCTGGAGATCAACACCCCCAAGGACCAGTACAAAGGTTCACAGTTGCATTTTTATGCGGTGGACCTGAAGAAAGAGAATGTGAACCTTCTTGAGGGGGAGGATGCCGGCCTCAGGATGATGGAGATCGATGTGGCAGAAGATCACGGGACCCTGAAGCATCTGGCATCGGTATATTCCCTTGAGAACAACCGCATCACCCCCGGCCTCAACCAGCCCGGCCCAAGGGTAATCAATTTTGCCGATATCCTTAAATATAACTATGTGCCCCTGGCCAAGACCGTCGAGGTCGTTCTTGACGTGGTCAAGGAAGCTTTAGGGACCCCTGTCGAAATCGAATTTGCCGTTGACCTGGAAAAGGATGATGAGAACCGGGCTTCTTTTTACCTGCTGCAAATTAAACCCCTCATCGGAAATGTGACCGACTACCATGTCGACATGAATAAGATCAATCCCGCGGAGATACTGCTGTATGCCGACAAGGAAATGGGCAACGGTGTCGTAGAGGACATTCATGATGTGATTTTTGTCGATCCAGATACCTTCGATAACACCAAAACCATGGAGATGGCCGATGAGATCAACCACATCAACCATGAGTTTTTCAAGGAGGGGAAAAAGTATGTTCTGATCGGCCCGGGAAGATGGGGCACCAGGGACCGCTGGATCGGGATCCCTGTCGCATGGCCGCAGATCAGTTCCGCCAAGATCATTGTTGAAACAAGCCTGGAAGGGTTCCCTCTGGATGCTTCTTCAGGATCCCATTTCTTCCATAATGTAACTTCGATGAATGTCGGGTATTTCTGCATTCAGCCGGAGATGTCTGACAGCTACATCCGCTATGAGATACTGAAACAGCAGAAAAATATCAGGAAAACGCAATATTTCACCATAGCTCACTTTGAACAGCCTTTGACCATCCGCATGGACGGCAAGCAAAGGATCTCGGTGATCACCTGGAAACGCGATAAACAATAAGACTCAAATTTACCAATATGCGAATAAGCCGATTGAATCAAAAGAAAACAGAGATTATAGCTGATGATACCGATCTCAGGCTAATCGAACCCCTGATCGAAAAAAACAAAGCAAAAAAAGGAAACCTTATCCCCCTTCTCCAGGGAGCCCAGGATCTGTATGGGTACATTCCCAAAGTGGTTTTTGAAAAGATCAGCGCCGAATGCGGCATACCTCTCAGCGATATGTTTGGTGTGGCCACCTTTTATTCACAGTTCCGGCTGCACCCGGTAGGAAAACATATCATTAAGGTATGCCATGGAACCGCCTGCCATGTGCAGAATGCCAAGGAGATCTCCGAAGCACTTGAGGAATCGCTCAGGATAAAAGACGGGGAAACAACCGAGGACCGTTTTTATACTCTCGAATCGGTTGCCTGCCTTGGCTGCTGCTCACTTGCCCCGGTGATGATGGTTGCCGATCAGACCTATGGCAAATTAACCGGGAATGAAGCGGTGAAGATCATTAAGAATATAAAATTAGCTGATAATAATTAAGCCATGAGCCACGAGCCGTGAGTCATGAGTATATAATCTCATCACTCATCACTCATCGCTCTTCACTTTTGTAATTAACGAACCACCAACTTATGATGACTACAGTGACCGTCGGACTGGGCAGTTGCGGCATAGCAGCAGGAGCCAACAAGACCTATGAAAAGATAAAAGCCCTGAAGGAACAGGAGAATCTTCCGTTTGAACTTCAGAAAACCTCCTGTATCGGGATGTGCTACCGTGAACCTCTCGTCGAGATCACCGACGATACAGGCACCTATATATATGGTGATGTTACTGCCGACCGGGCCGTTGAAGTGATAGAAAAGCATATCAACCAGCATGACCCCATCAGGGATTACATTGTATATACCGATTTGTTCGAAGCTGCCGAGAATGATTTCATACAGGCCCAGGTTAAGATAGTTCTCCGTAACTGCGGCTATATGGACCCTGAGTCGATAGCAGACTACGAAGAAAGAAATGGTTACACCGCCATGAAGACTATTGTAATGAACAAGCTGTCGCGGGAAGAGGTGATTAAAACCATCCTTGACTCGGGGCTGCGGGGCCGCGGTGGTGGCGGTTTCCCTACCGGTATGAAATGGAAGTTTGCCAATACAAATAAATCGGAACAAAAATATGTTATCTGTAATGCGGATGAGGGTGACCCCGGGGCATTCATGGACCGCTCGGTCCTGGAGGGCGACCCGCACTCCATCCTGGAGGGGATGATCATTGCAGCTTATGCAATTGAAGCCACAGGAGGGGTCATTTATTGCAGGGCCGAATATCCCCTGGCTATCAAGAGGCTCAATATCGCATTACGCCAGGCCCATGAGAAGGGATATTTAGGGAAAGACATTTTCGGGATAAAAGGATGGGATTTCGACATTTATATCAAAGAAGGCGCCGGCGCTTTCGTTTGCGGGGAAGAAACAGCCCTTATCGCATCCATTGAAGGGGAACGCGGCATGCCACGCAAACGCCCCCCGTTCCCGGCTGCTTCCGGACTGTGGAAAAAACCAACCAACATCAATAATGTTGAGACTTACGCCAATGTCCCATGGATCATTCTTAACGGTGCTGCTGCCTATGCAAAGTACGGCACCGAAAAAAGCAAGGGCACCAAGGTGTTTGCACTTGCAGGAAAGATCAAGCGCTCGGGGCTTGTGGAAGTCCCGATGGGCATGACAATTAAGGATGTCATCTTTAAACTTGGGGGCGGGATCAAGAATAACAAGCGCTTCAAGGCAGTTCAGCTGGGGGGGCCTTCAGGAGGCTGTATCCCCGAATATCTGTCGGATACCATCGTTGATTATGATTCGGTGAATGCCACCGGCGCTATTATGGGTTCGGGCGGGATGGTCGTAATGGACGAAACTACCTGTATGGTGGATGTAGCCAAATTCTTCCTCGATTTCACCCGCAAGGAAAGCTGCGGGAAATGCACTTTCTGCCGAATGGGAACGATGCGGATGCTTGAGATCCTTGAGCGGATTACCAACGGAAAAGGCAGGGAAGGCGATATCGAGAAGCTTGAAGAACTGGCTTACCAGATCAAGGACAATTCGCTTTGCGGACTGGGGCAAACAGCTCCGAATCCGGTTCTTACCACTATAAGGTATTTCAGGGATGAATACGAGGCACATATCGGGCATAAAAAATGCCCCGCCAAAGTATGCCGCCCCCTGCTTACCTATACCGTCGACGAAGAGAAATGTACAGGCTGCATGGTATGTCTTAAAAACTGCCCCGCCAAAGCAATTACCGGCGAACGGAAGAAACCCCACCTGATCAACCAGGACCTCTGCACAAAATGCGGGGTCTGCTTCACGAAATGCAAATTCGATTCGATAATATTAACATAAGCCAGGAGCCATTATAACAGTATAATATATATATACCAACAAATTTTAATCGTAAATCGTCAATCGTAAATCAATAATATGTCCGACAATTCATTAAACATCATTCTCAACGGAACTATCGTAAAAGGCTACCCCGGGGAGACCATTTTAGAACTGGCCCGCCGGAACGGAATAGTGATACCCACCCTTTGCAATGACGACCGCCTGGAACCATTCACTTCATGTTATGTGTGCGTTGTTGAAGTGGAAGGCATGAGGGGCCACCAGCCTGCATGCTCCACAAAACTGGCCGAAGGCATGAAGATCATCACCGACAACGAAGGCATCCGTAAATCAAGAAAAATGGCACTTGAGCTCATGCTCAGCAACCATTATGCCGACTGTCTCGGCCCATGCAAACAAACCTGTCCGGCAGGCGTGGATGTGCAGGGATATATCTCCCTTATCGAAAAAGGCATGTATACCGATGCGGTTGCTCTCATCAAGGAAACCAACCCCTTGCCTGCTATCTGCGGTCGCGTTTGCGTTCGTCCCTGCGAAAGGGAATGCCGCCGCAACTTCCTGGACGAAGGAGCACCTGTGGGAATCGATTACCTGAAACGCTATGCGTCGGATCATGACCTTGAATCACCCGATAAATTTGTTCCCGCCGTAAAGAAATCCACAGGCAAAAAAATAGCAGTCATTGGCGCAGGCCCCGGTGGCTTGTCGGTTGGCCATTTCATGCAGATCGAAGGGCACCAGGTCGATATCTATGAAGCTGCCCCGAAATCCGGCGGATGGCTTCGCTATGGGATCCCCGAATACAGGCTGCCCAACGACATCCTTGACAAGGAAGTGAAGAACATTACCGACCTTGGCGTCAATATCTTTTACAACAAAAAGTTCGGTGAAAACCTGAGTTATAAAGAGATCAGATCTAAATATGACGCACTCGTCCTGACCATTGGTTCCCAAAAGGGGACAGGCGTCGGCTGCACGGGTGATGATGCAGGGAACGTATATTCGGGCATAGATTTTCTTAAAAACATGGAAGTCACAGGCCAGAGGTATGATTTCAAAGGCAAGACCATTGCCGTAGTAGGAGGCGGAAATACAGCCATGGACTGCTGCCGTACCTCGATACGCTGCAATGCCCACAAGGTATATGTGATCTACCGGCGCACCGAGAAGGAAATGCCAGCAAATCCCATTGAGATCCACGAATCCAAACTCGAAGGGGTTGAATACATGTTCCTGACCCTGCCCAAGACGATAAATAAAAACGAAAAGGGGGATGTTGAATCCATTACCTGTATCAAAATGGAACTGGGCGAACCAGATGCTTCAGGCCGCCGCAGGCCGGTGCCTGTTGAAGGTTCCGATTTCGACCTGGGGGTGGATTATGTCCTCGCTGCGATAGGGCAGAAAACCGATGTGAATTTCATCGATGATATCAATACCAATGCCGAAGGAGGAGCGCTTAAGATCAACAAATGGGGGGACCTGGATGCCGATAAAAACACCCTTCAAACAGGCATCCCTTCAGTGTTTGCAGCCGGGGACGGCGTAACCGGCCCGGCTACTATCATAGAAGCCATAGCCCAGGCCCGGATTGCCTCCGTAAGCGCACACCAGTTTGTCATGGGGCTACCGATCAGGCCTGCTGCAAAACCATTCACCAGCAAACGCGATAACTTCAAAAAACAGCTGGCCCAGGATTACCTTGATAAGTTCGAAAAGCAAATCCGCGAGGAAATGCCCACCCTGCCCGCCGAAGGCCGTATGAATTTCAGCGAGGTTGAACTCGGTTATAAGGGTGCCGATGTCGCACATCATGAAAGCCAGCGCTGCCTCGAATGCGGTTGCACGGCCTTCTTCAACTGCGACCTCCAGAAATATTCAAGCGAATACAATGCCCGTCAGAATTATTTCGAAGGCGAATTCAGGGAATATCAGGCCGACTTCCGCCATCCGTACATCGAGATAGATAATAACAAATGCATTCTCTGCGCCCGTTGCGTGAGGATCTGCAGGGAAGTTGTAGGCGCTAATGCACTCGGGCTGATCAACCGGGGTTTCGACACCTATGTTGCCCCTGCCATGGGCGAAGCCCTTCAGGATACCCATTGTGAATCCTGCGGCATGTGTATTTCAACCTGCCCCACCGGAGCAATCACCGAAAATGTGATCTTCAAACCAGGGCCGGTGAAAACAAAAGCCGTTGAAAGCATATGTACGTATTGCTCGGTGGGTTGCGCCATCAGCCTGCAAACAGTAAACGGGTTTACTTTCGGCGTAACAGGAAGGAAAGGCCTGGTCAATGCCGACGGCAATATATGCCGTTATGCCAAGTTCGGCTACAATTACCTGAACGACACTTCAAGGATCACCGCACCCATGCTCAGGGTGAACGGGAAATTTGAAACTATCAATTTTGAAAAGGCTTTCGGTATCATCAAAGAGAAGATCTCAGAGGTAAATCCCAACGACAACGCATTTTTCGGAGGGGCAAGGCTTTCAAACGAAGAGATGTACCTCATCCACAAGCTTGCCAGGCTGGCTGTAAAGACCAACAACGTAGGCAGTTTCCATTACCTTGGAAGAGGGGAGAGCTACCGGAAGAACTGCGAGTATAATGTACCTTTCAGCGAAATTAAAGATGCAAGCCTCATCTGTTTTATCGGGACCGAAATCAACCGCGACCATGCCGTTGCAGGATTTATGGCACAGAATGCGCACTTCGTGAAGAAGATCCCTCAGGTAATGGTTACGGTGAAGGAGAATAACAGCCTTTCACATAAAGTAAACCAGGAAATAAAGATTAAATCCTATTACCATTTTATTAAAGCCATGAACCATTTCATCCTTTCGAAGGGACTTGAGAACGGGTTGTTCCTGCGCGACAGGGTGGAAGGTTTTGAAGAATATAAAAAACAACTGCTTGCCCTTGATTTCCATGATCTTTTAAAGGAAGCCGGTATTGGGGCGGATGAGCTCGGCAATTTTGCCAAAACTTACAACAATGAAATGAATGCCGTGATCCTTTTCTCAGAGAAGGAGATTTCCGGGGCTGCTTCAAAAGAGCTGTTCAACCTGGCAATGATCACAGGTAAACTTGGCAAGACTGCCAGCGGACTGGTTGCTGTAAGGGAAAAGAATAATTCCCAGGGTTTGTTCGATATGGGGGTCAGTCCGCATTACGGCATTGGAGGTCAGGAGCTTGCTGATGCAGGATATATTGCGCGCTTGAAAGACAAGTGGAAGACTGAGCTGCTTGCAACGGATGAAACCAAATGCCTCCATGGCATTGTACAGGACGGACAGGTGAAGAATATGTTTATTTTCGGCGAAGATCCCGTTGGCTGCGCCATCGACAGGTCCTATGTGGATTCTTTGTTTAAACCGGTTGAATTCCTGGTGGTACAGGATTATTTTATGACTGAAACCGCTTCTATGGCCGACCTGGTCCTGCCAGCTTCACTTCCTGCTGAAACGGGGGGATCTTACACGAATGCACAGAAAGTGATACAGCAATTCCAGGCGGAAATGAAACCAAAGCCTGGGCTTACCAATTTACGGCAGATTGCTGGCTTGCTTGCAGCTTTCGGGCATAAAGTGAGCAGCAACCCCATCGATACGTTTATGGAGGTGGTTACACTCTTCCCCGAAAATAACGGGAATGAAAAGCTTAGGCTTTGCATTACATTGAAGGACAATCACCATCGTAAATACAGGTATGGCTGCGATGCTGTAATGAAGAGGTTTGAAGAAGAATTTGAAAGAAAAATAACAAAACCATGAAAGAATTTAAAAATATAACCGAAATCCTTGACTTCGCAATTGGCGAAGAGCAGGCAGCTGTAGATTTCTACCTCTTGCTGTCGGCACAGTCGAAAAGCTCCGAAACAAAAACTATTTTCAACGAGTTCGCGGAGGAAGAAATGCGCCATAAGGCGAACCTTACTAAAATAAAGGAAAAGGGTATGCTGCGACTGAGCGATGAAAAAGTCAGGGATCTCAAGATCACCGAATATCTTATCGACGTGAAGCCTTCACCGGGTATGACATACCAGGATGCCCTCATCCTTGCAATGAAGAAGGAAAAGGCTGCATTCCGCATGTACACTGTTCTTGCCGCCCAGGCTGAAGATCCGGCCGTGAAAGAACTGCTCCAGTCGCTCGCCCTTGAAGAATCAAGGCATAAACTCAGGTTTGAGATAGAATATGACGATGTTATCTTCAAAGAAAACTGATTTCCGTATCTTAGTGCAAATTTCAGCATAAGGTATGCATCTGAAGCAAAATGCTTTAAACCCGAAGAAGTATTACTTCATCGACACCTCGTTCAACATGATGATGAAACGCAGGATCTACCAGATTCTGCTGATTTCGAGTACTTACGACTCATTCATGCTCGAGGAGGACGGGAGGATAGACGAGACGATTTTCATGGAATATGTCTCGCTCAACCTGCGATATCCGCCCCAGTTTATTAAAGTCACTTCCGAGAAAGAGGCTTTTGAAGTCCTTGAAGACAAGAATATAGAACTGGTCATTTCAATGCTCAACATCGAGCAGGCCGATACATTCGACCTGGCGATGCAGATCAAAAGCAAATACCCGAAGATCCCTATCGTAGTGCTGACTCCATTCTCAAGGGAGGTCAACCTCAAGCTGGCAGAAAAAAACCTTGCCGCGATCGATTATGTTTTCTCCTGGCTGGGCAATGCCGATATACTGCTTGCCATCATCAAGCTGATCGAGGATAAAATGAACATGCCCCAGGATGTGAAACAGGGCGTACAGGCCATACTCCTGGTGGAAGATTCGATTCGGTTTTATTCGAGCTACCTCCCCAATATGTATAAGATCATGCTCAAGCAGTCGAAGACCTTTATGACCGAAGGGCTCAATGAGCATAATAAAATGTTGAGGATGAGGGGGCGTACGAAAATAGTGCTCGCTACCAATTACGAGGAGGCCGTAAGCCTTTGGGAAAAATACAAGAATAACCTGCTCGGGATCATCACCGATATCAGTTTCCCCAGGCAGGGCGAGACCGACACAATGGCCGGCATCAGGTTCGTGGAGAAAGTGAGGGAAGAGGACGAGTTCATGCCTGTTCTGTTCCAGTCGACCGACATTGAACATGAGGCCCTGGCCGAAAAAATGAGAGTCGGGTTCCTGAATAAAAATTCAAAGACCCTTGGGATAGAACTCAGGAATTACATCAACGATCATTTTTCGTTTGGTGATTTTGTGTTCATCGACCCCCGGTCGGGCCGTGAGATCACCCGGGTTATTGACCTGAAGGCCATGCAGGACAAGATCTTCGAGATCCCTGATGATTCCCTCAAATACCATATGCAGAGGAACCATTTCTCGAAATGGCTGAATGCCCGCGCCCTGTTTCCCATTGCTGAGATGTTCAGGGAAGTATCCTTTTCGGAGTTCGCCGATATGGATGAGGCCAAACGGTATATTTTCGACGGCATCACGGCCTTCAGGATCAACAAGGCCAAGGGTGTTATTGCCGATTTCGACAGGGAACGTTACGATGAATACCTTCAGTTTGCAAGGATAGGAGAAGGCTCTATCGGCGGAAAAGCCCGGGGGCTGGCATTTCTCGATTCACTGATTAAAAGAAACAGGCTTTCATACAAGTATCCGGATGTCATTATCTCCATTCCCCGCACCGTTGTTATAGGTACCGATATCTTCGATGAATTCATGGAGGAGAATAACCTGTATGAGATTGCCCTGAGCGACCGCGCCGATGCCGAGATCCTTGCACGTTTCATCAAAGCCCGCCTGCCATACCGCATACATGAAGACCTTTACGCTTTCGTCTCCTGTATCAATACGCCTATTGCCATCCGCTCTTCCAGCCTGCTTGAAGACTCCCATTACCAGCCCTTCGCGGGGATCTATTCCACCTACATGATCCCCAATATCAAATCCAATGAACGGCTGATGATAGAGAAACTCACTGAAGCGATCAAAATGGTTTATGCTTCGGTGTATTTCAAAGACAGCAAGTCGTATATGACAGCCACCCTGAACATGATCGACGAGGAGAAAATGGGAGTGGTGCTCCAGGAAGTTATAGGGAACCGCTACAATGAAAGGTTCTACCCGGCTATCTCAGGCGTTGCCCGTTCGATTAATTTCTATCCTATCGCCCCTGAAAAACCCGAAGACGGGATTGCCAACATCGCATTCGGATTAGGAAAATATATTGTCGACGGCGGTAACGGTCTCAGGTTCTCACCCAGGTACCCGAAGAAAATACTCCAGCTTTCCACCCCAGAGCTGGCCCTGAGTGAGACCCAGAAATTCTTTTTTGCACTGGACCTGAAACCCGAAAGTTTTGAGCCCGATACCGACGATACGATCAACCTGCTGAAGCTTAAGATCAAGGATGCCGAAGAAGATCCTGCCCTGAAACTTGTCGCTTCCACATTTGACTACGACAGCCACCAGCTTAAGGAAGGCATTATGCATAACGGCAAGCGACTGATCACTTTTTCCCGCCAGTTGTCGCACGACACTTTTCCCCTGGCAGAGATACTGCAGGAAGTGCTGGAAATAGGGCAGAGGGAAATGAACAAGCCGGTGGAGATTGAATTTGCAGTGAACCTCGATGCACCCGCCGATGAGCCGAAAGTATTCAGCCTACTGCAGATACGGCCGATTGCAGGAAGGGATGAAACCATTCATATTGACGAAGAAAAGGTGACCCGTGAAAATACCCTGCTGATCTCTACAACTGCCCTTGGCAACGGGATTATCAACGATATTCATGATTTCGTATATGTGAAACCGGCTGCCTGGGATGCCTCCAAAACCCAGGAAATAGCACTCAGGCTTGAAAAGCGCAACGACTGGTTCCAGGCCGAAAAGAAATATTACGTTCTTGTAGGACCGGGCCGCTGGGGCTCCAGCGACCCATGGCTGGGTGTGCCCGTGCGCTGGCCGCAGATATCAAATTCAAGGCTTATCGTGGAATCAGGCCTCGACAAGTACCGTATCGATCCCAGCCAGGGGACCCATTTTTTCCAGAACCTCACTTCCTTCCGGGTGGGATATTTCACTATAAACCCCTTCATCAACGAAGGATACTATAACCTGGAATATCTCAACAGCCAGCCTGCCCTGTTTGAAGACGAGTATATCAGGCATGTTCACTTTGAAAAACCCATAAGGATAGAGATCGACGGCAAACGGAACTTCGGTGTTGTGTTTATGCCTGAGTAAGGTTTAATCGCTCATTATGATCCTGAAGCATATATTTCGTTCACCTGAACATGGCCTGGCCCTGTTATGCATTTTTCTCCTGCTTCACGCTTCTGTTCACGCCCAAACGGCAATGGAGATTTCAGGCAAAGTTGCAGATGCTGAAAACGGATCTCCCTTACTCTTTGCCCAGATTGCATTGAGCAATTCAAATACTGGCACGGTGACGAACGATGATGGCATGTTCGCTCTCACTATCCCTTCAAACCATCTTAGGGACACTCTCGTAATATCATACCTGGGGTATGAATCCCGGAGGGTACCTGTTAAATATTTTACCACCAATACCGGGCCGGTCATGCTGAAACCCAGGGAAGTCCAGTTAAAAGAAGTGGAAGTACTGGCCCTTACACCCGAAGAGGTTTTAAGAAGGGCATTCATGCGGATTCCTGAAAATTACGGAGGGGATTCCGTGCTTCTGACTGCATTCTATCGTTCTCAGAAATTCGCAGGGAAAAAGCTCGCTGAATATACAGAAGCCGTCATTGAGGATTTAAAAGCAGGCTACTTCCACCAGAATACCATGAAGGAGATCCAGGAAGCATATTCAAAGTCTGATTTTACTCATCTGGTAAAAGGAAGGGTTGTTTCCGATACGGCCCTGGTGAATTCGATGGGAGACGTCGGGAAAATGGCAGGCTGCCTCGGATGTATTTTTATGAAGGATATGGTCGAATTTTCATACCATACCATACTTGATGAAGAGACCTTCAGGTTTTATTCACTGAAAATGGAGGAATTGGGAAGACCTGAAGGGGGAAGGATCTATCATATTTGGTTTGACCTGTCAAAAAAGAACCAGAAGGGATATAAAGGTGAACTGTTCATAGACGGTACTTCTTTTGCCGTCATGAAAATTAAGCGCAGCATAAGTTACATGGCGTTTGATAAATATGAGAAGGAGAAATATCGAAAAACCTATACGATCAATAATATTCCCGGGTGGATTGCCGAAATGCCGCTGATCGATGAAACCCTGAATTACTCGCAAAAGGAAAACGGATGGTGCCTCAGTTCCATTCGGGACGAGGAATGGATAATGTTTACGCTTCCATCCACCGGGCAAAAAGTCAGAATGGGTTATAAGAATGACCTTGTTATAACCGATGCCTCACGCGACACACTGCGCACCCGCAGTTTCAGGGGCGATAAGAAAGCCGGGGTTAATCAGCGCTGGGACCAGCTTGTGGGCCAGGCCGATGAGGCATTCTGGGCCAATTATAATTTCCTGCCTGTTGAAGAGAAACTGAAAAAAGAAATTGGAGGGATCGGAAGTTGCGAAAAGTGAAATATTAAAGCGAAGCATCTCACATAAGCCTCCTTGGGCGCGAGGAGCGTTTCATAAGTGACTTTGTCTAATTTGCAAGCGTAAGCGACGCAGCGACCGCAGCAGCGTTGAGAGTATGCGAGTGAATTTTATTTTTCGCTACAAATCCAGGTTATTCTGAATCACCATTTCCATGGAGTTCAGCTCAAGGGCCACGAGGTTTCCGAAGCCGTCTTTCCCCGAAATATAGGGCCCGTTATCAAGGTCGATGAATTTGTATAACCTGCTTTTGACAGCCAGCATGATCAGCTCCATATTCACAGGTACATGCCCGTGAATGATCTTACGGTTGCCTATCTTCTCTGGCAGGATCTCATAGTCGCGAAGCCATAGCATGGCGCGGAGGTCTTCAAAAGGATCTTCATTTTTAAAGTTTAGCCCGGCATGTACCAGAATGAAGTTTTCGAGAGGTATATAATATTTCAGCCCTCGCATCCATTCGATATAGCTCGCAGGAATCTGGCGGATGTTCTCGGCTCCGAAGCTGGAGAGGGTGGACTTGCCACCGATATCAATCCATACTTTGTGCTTTTTATCGCCCAGCCTGTGCCACCATGTGTTCCTGGCCTTATTCTCGGCATCGTACAGCTCGACCATGAAATCCTCATGGTTCCCTTTAAGGGCAGTCACATTGTACTGGTCTTCCTGAAGGTCCCTTATAAAATCGATGACCCCTTTGGAATCAGGTCCGCGGTCAACATAATCACCGAGGAAATACAACTCATCATTACGGCTGGGCCTGATCAGTTCGGCAACAAGGCTTTTAAGAGTCTTCGAACAACCATGAATGTCGGGGATTACCCAGCGCTTTGGCATCTTATTTCTTCTTTCCCTGGTTGGCGACTTCTTCCATAAGTTTTTTGATGACTTCCGGATCACCCAGGAAGTAATCCTTCTGCAGTACCATATTATCGTCAAATTCGAATACATATGGAATACCGGTAGGCAGGTTAAGACCGACGATATCCTCATCCGAAATGTTTTTCAGGTATTTCACGATACCACGGAGGCTATTGCCGTGAGCTGCCACCAGCACTTCTTTATGCACGATCAGGTTGGGCTCCATTTCATCCTTCCAATAGGGAACAATACGCTCCACGGTATTCTTCAGGGCTTCAGTCGCAGGAATATCTTTAGGGTCGAGGTCGCGGTAACGGGGGTCATGCTTTGGATGGCGGGGATCGTCTTCGGGCAGGGGAGGAGGGGCTACATCGTAACTTCTTCTCCAGATAAGCACCTGCTTGTCACCGTATTTCTCAACCATTTCGGTTTTGTTAAGCCCCTGAAGGTTCCCGTAATGTTTTTCATTCAGCCTCCATGTCTTGTAAACAGGGATCCACAGAAGGTCCATTTGTTCCTGTATAAGCCAGAGGGTGCGTATCGCACGGGTAAGATATGAAGTATATGCGATCTTGAAATTAAATCCTTCTTTCTTAAGGGTTTGCCCGGCTTCGGTTGCTTCCCTGATGCCACGCTCTGAAAGGTCAACATCGGTCCACCCGGTAAAACGGTTTTCTTTGTTCCAGGTACTTTCGCCGTGACGGATTAATACGAGTTTGTTCATAGTGTTTTAAGTTGGGTTACAGCGCAAAAGTATAAAATAATCTGCATTTTCCATACCTTTGGTCCTTCGAAGATACTCAATATGCAGCAATACAAGCGACTTAACAACATCCTGGGCTGGATGGTATTCGTAATTGCCTCCGCCGTTTTCATTTTAACTTCTGAGCCAACCATGAGCTACTGGGATTGCGGGGAGTACATCTCGACCAGTTATAAGTTGGAAGTCGGCCATGCCCCGGGGGCTCCTCTTTTCCAGATGATCGGCAGGTTCTTCTCCCTGTTTGCAATGGGGGATGTAACCCTTGTTGCCCGCATGATCAATACCATGAGCGCCCTTTCAAGCGGGCTCACGATACTGTTCCTCTTCTGGAGCATTACCATGCTGGCAAAAAAGTTTGTAATGCGAAACGAGGAAATGAACAAAGCCAAAATGCATCTTATTTTTGCGGCCGGATTAGTGGGTTCCCTGGCTTATGCATTCACCGATTCATTCTGGTTTTCGGCCGTGGAAGGGGAAGTGTATGCCATGTCGTCATGCTTCACAGCAATTGTATTCTGGGCCATGCTTAAATGGGAAGAACATGCCGACGAGTCCCACAATTACCGCTGGCTTATCCTGATCGCTTACCTCATGGGCCTTTCAATCGGCGTTCATATGCTCAACCTGCTGACAATCCCTGCCATGACCATGATCTGGTACTTTAAGAAGTACAAGAACCCGAACTGGAAGGGCATACTGCTGGCAATGACCGTCTCGGTGCTCATTCTCGGCACAGTCATGTCGGTTATCATTCCCGGGGTGCTGAAGCTTGCTGCCTTGTTTGAACGCTTCTCGGTAAATTCTTTGAGCCTTCCGTTTAATATCGGCACAATAATTTTCTTCCTGATCCTGATAGCGTCAATTGTCTTCGGATTGCGTTATTCGGCGAATAAACTGCAACCCGCGTGGAATGCAATTCTGCTGGCATTCTCTTTTATCCTGATAGGCTATTCTTCCTTCTTTATGCTGGTAATCCGCAGTAATGCCGATACGCCTATCGACGAGAACAATCCCGAAAATGCGATGTACCTGCTTGCCTATCTTCAGCGTGAACAATACGGCGACTGGCCTATCCTGAATGGACCTTATTACAATGCACCCGCAATCGACCATGAGAACGGGAGCCCGGTTTATACAAAGGATAAAAAGACAGGCCGGTATGAGATCACCGATAAAAAGGAAAAAGTTGAACCGGTTTATGATCCGAGGTTTACAACTATTTTCCCAAGGATGTGGTCAAACCGGGAAGCACGGCATGCCAGGGAATATGTGAAATGGGGAAATATACAAGGCGTTCCTGTGCAGGTTCAGCTTGGCGAAAAAACCGAAACCCGCATGAAGCCGACTTTCGGAGAGAACCTCACCTTCATGTGGAACTACCAGCTTATCCATATGTACTACCGTTACTTTATGTGGAATTTCGCCGGAAAGCAGAATGATTTCCAGGGAATGGGCAGTAAAATAGATGGGAATTGGAAGAGCGGTATAAAATTCATTGACCGCTGGAGGCTTGGCAGCCAGGATATCCCGAAAAGCAGGAACAGCAAAGGTGACAACAGCTTTTATTTTCTGCCCCTGATTTTTGGAATAATGGGTTTGTATTTAACCTTCCGAAAGGATTACAAGTCATTCATCATCATCGGGTTGCTCTTCCTGATGACTGGTCTTGCCATAGTCATATACCTGAACCAGTATTCACCCCAGCCAAGGGAAAGGGATTATGCCTTTGCCGGCTCGTTTTATGCCTTTGCCATATGGATAGGCTTTGGCTTGATTTTCCTGGCCGAGACACTGGGCCGGTGGATGAAAGCAAATCTCGCCCTCATCATATCCCTGGTGCTCGGACTTATCACTGTGGGCGTGATGGCCCAGCAGGGATGGGACGATCACGACCGCTCCGGCCGTTATACTGCCCTCGCGATGGCCGAAAATTATCTTAATTCATGTGCCCCCAATGCAATCCTGTTTACCAACGGTGATAACGACACCTTCCCTGTATGGTATGCCCAGGAAGTTGAAAAGATCCGCACCGACGTGCGGGTTGTCAATTTAAGCCTCCTGAACATGGACTGGTATATTGACCAGATGAAACGGAAAGCCTATGATTCGGACCCGGTGCCGTTTTCAATGACCCAGGCAAAATACCGCCAGGGTAATCATGATGTTACCTATCTTATAGAAGACCCTTCGTTTAAAGACAAGTATGTCGACATCCGCCAGTTATTCCAGATCATCAATACAGATGATTCAAAGTTGAAGGTAAATCCCGGCGGAGGCGAAGGCCTGTTCGATTATTTCCCTACCCGGAAATTTTACCTTCCCTCCGATTCGGCTGAACTGATCAGGACCGGTGCAGTTCCTGCAATGTATAAAGGGAAGATTGAAGATCTCTCATGGGAGATCAAAAGGGAAGGGGTAGAAAAAGCCAACCTGATGATACTTGACCTCCTTGCAACAAATAATTGGAAACGCCCGGTTTACTTCGTTGTTTCAACCGGGGCCGAAACCTATATCGGGCTTGATAAATATTTGCACCAGGAAGGCCTTACATACCGGCTTCTTCCCGTGAGGGCCGGGGTCACCGAAGGGGAACTGGGCGATGTCAACACGACGGTGATGTATGACAACCTGATGAACAAATTCAGGTATGGCGGATTGAAGGACCCAAAAGTATACCTGGATGAAACCAATATACATATGGTGATGAACATCCGTTCGGTATTTGCCCGTCTTGTTACAGCGCTTCTTGCCGAAGGCAAAAAGGATTCAGCCCGAAAAGTGATTGAGCGTTGCCTCGAAGAGATGCCCGGTAATACCATCCCGTACGATTATTTCGTGGTTGCACTTGCCGATGGATTGTTCAAAGCAGGCGATGTGAAAAAGGCCCATGAAATTTCCCTGAAACTTATCAACGGCTCAACCGAAAAACTGGCATACTATTTTTCATTTCCCGATAAAGACCTGAAGGATATGGAAATACCTATGCAGGAAAGCCTGTTCACCCTGCAAAGGATAGGGGTTGCTGCTAAGAATGCCAACCAGGAGGATCTTGCCAAACTCGCCGATCAGAACCTTACCAAATACTATGATCTTTATGTAAACAAGGTATACAGGCCCGAGTAAGATGTATGCAGTTCGTCCCCCTTGGTTCTACAGGGCGCTTAGCCCTCATTACCTTCTCTGCCAGGTGGCCGGGCCGGAAAAGACTGCCTATCTGACATTCGACGATGGGCCGGTGCCCGAAGCCACCCCTGAGGTGCTGGAAATACTGAAAAAATACAATGCCAAAGCAACCTTCTTTTGCGTTGGCGATAATGTGAGAAAACATAAGGATATTTTTGAACGTATTACTGCGGATGGGCATGCCGTAGGCAACCATTCCTTCAACCACCTTAGCGGATGGAAATCGTCGCCCGGGGCTTATTACAACAATGTGATGAAATGCCGTGAATTCTTTGACACCAAATTGTTCAGGCCGCCCCACGGCAGGTTTACCCCGGGACAGTATTTTGTTCTCAGGAATGATTTCCGCTTCGTCCTATGGTCGGTCCTGACCATGGACTACCACCACGCCGTAAGCCCCGAACAATGCCTTCAGAATGCCAAAGAGAACCTCGAACCGGGCGCTATCATCGTTTTCCATGACTCCATAAAGGCAAGGGAAAAGATGCTTTATGCCCTGCCGGGGTTCATTGAGCATGCCATGGGACAGGGATATGAGTTTGCTGAACTTTCACATGGGATGTAAATACCGGATAGCCGGATAAGGCTGCTTCGCGCCGATAACTGGATAATTGGATAATGCGCTTCGCGCCGATATCTGGATAACTGGATAATGCGCTTCTCGCCGATAACTGGATATCCAGCTATCCAGTTATCCAGCTATCCAGCTATCCAGTTATCCTACATCGCCCCCATATCTGCAAAACTATAATAGCTGTCATCCCCCACGATGATATGGTCCAGCACATCTATGTCAAGCAGCAATCCCGCATCCCTTATCTTACGGGTCAGCTTTTTATCGGCTTCGCTGGGCTCGAGGTTCCCCGAAGGATGGTTATGCCCAATGATGATGGAAGAAGCATGGGCCTCCAGCACTATATTGAAGATCTTCTTAGGATCTACCACGGTTCCCGAAATACCTCCTTCACTGATCTGGACCTTTCGCAAAAGTTTGTTGCCCCGGTTTAAAAGCAGCATCCAGAACTGTTCGTAAAGGTGGTCGCCCATCAGGCTGCTGAAGATCTCATAAGCCTGCCTGCTTTGTGTTATCTTGTCGAGGCTCACGGCCCCGGCTTCGTTCCTGCGGCGCCCCAGTTCAAGGGCAGCCATAATGGTCAGCGCTTTTGCTTTACCAATGCCTTTCTCCCTGGTCAAATCACTCAGGCACATTTTCGAAAGTTCAATCAGGTTGTTCCCGGCCTTCTGCAGGATGTTCTTCGATAGATCCACGGCCGATCCCTGCCTTGTACCTGTGCTGATGAGAATGGCAAGCAACTCGGTGTCGCTGAGTGCACGCCTGCCCTTCATCTCCAGTTTTTCCCTTGGCCTGTCGTCTTCGGCCCACTGGTTGATCGGGATATGGTTTACATAATTATCCATTTTGTTTATTCTCTTAATCCGCCAACCAGCCCGAAGTGATATCTTTATTCAATTATTTTTATGTTTGCAGATGAAATTCCATTGCAATGAAGTTTGATATCATCTATCTTGAACGCGTCGACTCCACCAATGCCTATGCGAAAAAGCTCCTCAATGGGTCAACGGCAGGTGAGGGAACGGTTGTATGGGCCGGGGAACAGTATGCAGGGCGCGGACTGGGTGAAAACACCTGGCATTCAGGGGCCGGGCTGAATCTCACCTTCAGCCTCATTCTTGAACCCCTGTTCCTTCAGCCCGATAATTTGTTTTGCCTCAACAAAGCGGTTGCCCTGGCTGTTTTGCATACAATACGCCATGAACTTAAGGGCGGCATCCAGGCTTCCGTCAAGTGGCCCAACGATATCTATGCCGGCGACCGTAAAATTGCAGGGATACTGATTGAACATACGATTCTTGGAACCGCAATCAAACATACCGTGATCGGGGTCGGCATCAACCTGAACCAGGAAGAATTCCCGGCCGGCATCCCGAATCCCGTTTCATTGCTTCAGCTTACCGGGAAACAGTTTGACCCCAGTAACATACTTGAAAAATCCATCTCAAACCTGGCCGGGGAATACTCCCGTCTCAGCAGTACTGGATGTGACCAGATAGTTTCAGAATACGATGCCAACCTCTTCGGGCTGGGTAAAAACCTTCTTTTCACCGCATCAGCTGCCTCTTTCAACGGCAGTATCCGTGGCGTGGATGATCTTGGAAGGCTTTGTGTTCTGACTGCGGATGGCGTTCTGCATAAATTCAATCACGGGGAAGTTGTCATGAAGTCACAGGTGACTGGTTAATAGTGACAGGTGACTGGCGAATTTTGACAGGTGACTAGTCGCTGATCACTGATCACTGATCACGGTTCACTATTCACCGTTCACTCTAACGGTTGTATCGTTTCCCGAACATCACGCTAAGGTAAACCGTGAGAAAGAAATTCTGCTTGGGATTCAGCGCCATAATGGCGATGGCGACGGGACTGTAATCGAGGGTCGCCCCAACTTCCAGGGAGGAGATCATCTTGCTCTGGCTTCCGAATTCGAAATCCAGTCCGGTTTTTGTGTAAAGCCCGGGAAAGAAATTAAGTTCCAGTATGCCTGCCAGGAACGATCCCCGGCCGTAAATATAATCAGGGTTGATATCGGCTGAGTACCGTTGCTCGTGCAGTTCATAATTTGACCCGGTTGTTTGGGTTGCTACAAAAACATAAGCAGGTTTGGTGATCCCGATACTTAATCCGCCGTATACTATTCCGCTTACCTGCACCCCGCCCCAGTATGGTTTGCGGTTGAAGATATAATTCAGGCCAACCCCGCCCCTGAGAAAGGAAACATAGTTTAGCTTTCCGAAGAAATAGGGTCTGGAATTGGAGTAGTAGGGGTTAACCACCCTAACTTCTTTAGCCGATTTATAGGTAGACCATTCCAGCTCCCACATGAACTGCTTTAAGGCAGTGAGATTATAACCTTTTCGGAATTTGAGCCCCCATCCGTTGGAATGCAGCATGGCTCCCAGGCTCCACTGGCGTTCAAATAACACATTGTCGGGAACGGAATCGCTGAAATCATGGAAGGTTTCCTGGGCCCCTGCAAGGCCGGGAACCGAGATCATCAGAAACACCAGGAAAACGATCTTTTTCATTTTAATCTGAACGACCAGGCAAAAGTAAGAAAAATAAAAAGGCTGCCCTTATTAGCAAAGGAGCAGCCTTAAAATTCCTTAAAAAAGCGTTTCAGCGACGTTCCATTTGGTATCTTTGCTTTTCACCGTAAGCGGCACAACCCCGGTTGGAGGTGCAGGAAGAAACAATACCTAAAAGTACCACTGATAATAATAAGATAGCTATTTTTTTCATTTTATAAACCAGGATTTATAAAGTTTTGCAAAGGTACACAATATTAGGTAATAAACTCCAGTTTGAGCACTTTATTGTTTAAAGTTATTAACGAGCCTAAGTTTATAACCTGAGCACATGAATGAACCACAAAGCCCTGCAATAGAAGAGAGTTGGAGGGTCGTTTTAGGAGAGGAATTCAGGAAGCCCTACATGTTTGGCCTCAAAGGATTTCTGGTCAATGAGAAAATGAAATTCAGGGTATTCCCTCCCGGTTCATTGATTTTCAATGCGTTCAATCAAACCCCGTTCAACGATGTCAAGGTTGTCATCCTGGGCCAGGACCCGTACCACGGATACGGTGAAGCCCACGGGTTATGTTTCTCGGTTCTCGAAGGCATCACCAAACCCCCTTCATTGATCAATATTTTCAAAGAGATTGAGAATGAACTGGGGATCAAACCGCCAAAGCATGGAAACCTTACAAAGTGGGCCAAGCAGGGGGTGCTGCTGCTCAATGCGACCCTGACAGTCAGGGAAAACCAGGCTGGTTCCCACCAGAACAAGGGCTGGGAATTGTTTACCGACGAGGCCATAAAGCAACTTTCAACCCAAAGGGAAGGTCTTATCTTTGTTTTATGGGGTAAATTTGCAGAAGCTAAGTCTGCATTGATCGATAGGTCAAAGCATTTTATCCTGTCGGCCCCGCATCCGTCCCCATTCTCGGCCAGCAGGGGCTTTTTCGGTTGCAGGCATTTTTCACGCATCAATGAATTGCTGAAGCAGATGGATAAACAGGAGATCGATTGGAGGCTGGAATGAAGACATCCGGGAACATGAGAATTCAATTATCATCTTTGTGTGTTTTTATAGCGGTTGTTTGTCTTACAGCCGGCCTGCCGGCTCTCCAATCATGCACGAAATCGGGGATTACAGAAGAGGGAACCTCCAAACCCACAACCCTGATAATCCGCTTTGAAAACATGGTTGACACACTTCCGCTGGTCCTTGACACTATGAAGTATAAAAATTTGGCGGATGATTATTATAAGGTGACAGACCTTCAGTATTTTGTGTCTAATGTTACCCTGCACCGGGATGATGGAATAGTATACAGGGCCCTCAATAATGATGGTATACACTATGTTGATGCAAGAATACCATCTACTTTGTATTGGACCATAAACGCTTCAGTGCCCCCCGGCACATTCGACTCTATATCCTTTACCTTCGGATTGAATGCTGAAATGAATTATTCTTACCGCTTTCTTAATCCGCCCGAGAGGGATATGAACTGGCCCGAGATCCTGGGAGGAGGGTATCATTACATCAAAATGAACCTTTCGTGGCGAAAGTCAGGTATGAACAGGGCCTACCCCTTTAATTTTCATCTGGGGATAGGCCAGATCTATAAGGGGAACATTATCAACCCTGATTCCATTGAAGGCTATGTACAAAACTTCTTTAATGTTAATCTGCCGGCTTCCGCATTTTCAATCAGCCAGGGCCAGGTCAGATTACTGGTTCTTACAATGAATATCAACAGCTGGTTCAACGGTGAAAATGAGTTTGATTTTGCAAAATATCAAAATATGATGATGCAGAACCAGAACGCTATGCATAATGCCTGTTTGAACGGTAAAAATGCGTTTGCCGTGAGGTTTACGAGCGGAGGGAAATGAGGAGCTGGATAACGGGATACGGGATAGCGCTTTTCCTGCTGCTTGCCACGATGGCAGGCTGTAAGAAAGATTCGCAGGACCCCGCCACGACTAAAGCGACGCCTTATCTCATCCGCATACCAAAATATTTTCCAACCGAACTGAATATCCCTCCCGACAATCCGATGACTGTTGAAGGTGTTGAACTGGGCCGTTACCTGTTTTATGACGGAAGGTTGTCGGGTCGAAACGGGCCCGATTCCCTCATGAGCTGCTCTACCTGCCATGTCCAGGCCCATTCTTTTGTATGCGGAATAGGGAATCCCCGCTTCCCGGGCGGCCACCCTCACGGGCTTACCGGTATTTTAACCCCTCACTTCATGCTTCCGATGATCAACCTGGTATGGGTGAATAACGGTTATCTCTGGAACGGATCGCTTTCGCCGGCTAACCCGCTCAAGGCAAAGCGCAGGCTGGAGGATATGTGCTGGATGGCGATCGTGGCCCCCCATGAGATTGCAGGGGATACCAGCCGCTCCAGGGCGCTTATCCAAGGCATTGAAGGGTATCCCGGATTATTTGAAAAAGCTTTCGGCAGCAATACCGTAACGGTAAAAAATATGGGCAGAGCCATTGCCCAGTTTGTACGGACCCTCATTTCGTCCAACTCGAAGTTCGACAGGTTCCTGGAAGGGAAAGACCAGCTTAGTGAAAAGGAGCGCAAGGGCTACGTGCTTTTCATGACCGAAACCGGGGGTGATTGTTTTCACTGCCACGGAGGGGAGGGAAACCCCCTGTTTACAACCAATCTTTTTTATAATAACGGCCTTGACAGCGTTTTTGCCGACCCCAACGACAGGTATGGTTTTACCGGCAACCACAAAGATGTTGGCGTATACGTGGCCCCAACATTGAGAAATGTCGCTTTTACCGCACCGTATATGCATGACGGAAGGTTTAAATCACTGGAAGAAGTAATTGACTTTTACAGTTCGGGAGTTGTGTGGTCGCCAAGTATCAGCACCCTGATGCACCATGTTTCAACCCGGGGGGTCCAGCTGACACCTTCACAGAAATCTGACCTTAAAGATTTCATCTTAACTTTGACCGACAGTAGTTTTGTAACAAATACTGAGTTTTCCAGGCCGCCCAGGCTCCCTGGCGAAAAATGAGGATTATCCCATGATCGTTAAATCAAACTGCAAAATAAACCTTGGACTGAATGTCGTGAGAAAACGTGCCGACGGCTATCACGACATTGAAACGGTATTCTACCCTGTGGGGCTCTGCGATTCCCTGGAAGTTAAGGTCTCGGAGGATGAACAGTTCCGTTTCTCTTCCACCGGGCTTAAAATTCCCGGCGCCGCTGCCTCAAACCTTTGTGTGCAGACTTATGAACTCATGAGGGAGCATTTTAATATACCTGCGGTCGGGATCCATCTTGAGAAGAACATTCCTATGGGTTCCGGACTGGGCGGAGGTTCGTCAAACGGAGCCGGAACACTCCTGGCCCTGAATGAAATTTTCGGGCTCAAACTCAGCCAGGAGCATCTTAAGGCCTTTGCTTCACGGCTTGGCAGCGATTGCACTTTTTTTATTGAAAATAAACCAGCCTTTGCGAAGGGAAGGGGGGAGCTTCTTGAGAACCTGAATCTCAGCCTGTCAGGATACTACATTCTGCTGGTCATCCCGCATCTTCATATGAGCACTGCAGAAGCATATTCGATGATGCAGCCGGCAAGTCCCTCAAAGTCACTGAAAGAAATCGCCATGATGCCCGTGAGCCAGTGGAAGGATGTCATGCACAATGACTTCGAGGGTCCGGTGTTCAGGAAATTTCCCCTGATCGGGAAGATCAAGGAATTGCTGTATGAAAAGGGGGCAGTTTATGCCTCAATGAGCGGCAGCGGCTCGGCAGTTTATGGTATATTTAACGAAATCCCCCTGGTGGAAGCCTTGTTCCCGGGCTGTTTTGTGTGGGTTTCGAATCCTGTTTAGTTACCATAAACAGCGAAGCATGTT
>Ga0194052_1000031_pt1 | contig 103092 bp, 75 predicted proteins | sample SepL226m_MetaG_FD_160117 | JGI IMG/M metagenome (GOLD analysis project Ga0194052, IMG submission 160117) | Anoxic zone freshwater microbial communities from boreal shield lake in IISD Experimental Lakes Area, Ontario, Canada - Sep2016-L227-6m | ecosystem: Environmental > Aquatic > Freshwater >...
ACTTTAATAGAACAACTAGCCTTACCCGTGTCTGGGAGATCTCCGTGTTCACGGAGATAAATACGGTTGAATTCGAATATCGAACTTCACGTGTTTTGCTTTTAGCTAAATTAAAGATGGAGCAGAGACGGTACCATTTGCGGATATAGAATCATCTGATAAAGAGCCATGCGGATATAAAGGCCATACTTGGCTTGCTGGAAATAGCGGGCTCGCGGATCTTTATCCACATAGCGAGGGATCTCATTCTTCCTGGGCAACGGATGCATGATAATCGCCTCGTCCGACATAATATCCAAGATTTCCTGATTAATACTGAAGCGTCCAGGCTCCAATTCTTGATCAGTTAAGAAGCTGCCACGCTCTTCTTGGATGCGGGTGACATAAATTACATCCAAAATAGAAGCCACCTCACGCAAGTCATCATGCTCGGCAAAAACAACCTCGTGCTTATCCAGATAGGCGGTAATATTTTTACTGATATTCAAAGATGACGGCGAAATAAAATAGAATTGGACATTAGGAAATTTACTAGCCAGATAGGCCAATGACTTAACCGTCCGTCCGTTAGCCAGGTCACCTACCACGCCGAACTTAAGCGTTTCCACCCTGCCGAATTCCCTATAAACAGTATAAAGATCCAATAGAGCCTGGGTCGGGTGTTGATTATTACCGTCGCCGGCATTGATAATCGGCACACTGGAAATAGACGCCGCCTTGGCCGCATCCCCTGCCTCAGCAAATCTAGCCACAATTATATTAGGATTATAGCCGTTGATAATCTCAATCGTATCCTCGATCGATTCTCCTTTGGCGCGCGAAGAAAACTTGCCGGCGTTCTCGGTAGAATAAACCATTCTTCCGCCCAATAAATCCAAACCGATGGCAAAAGAAAGAGCGGTACGGGTGCTGGGCTCTTCGAACCAATTTACCCCCCTAATATTGCTAAAGTCGCGAACACCCTTAGCCCTAGCAATTTTCTCCATGACATCCGCCAGCGGAAAAAGCCAATTAAGCAAGGTGTCGCGATCGAATTGCTGCGCTTCAATGACATGCTGAAAGCTGTAGCTGTTTTGATAAATAGTCATCTGTTACTCCTGATTTTAAATGAACAAAAATAATTATATATTCTTAAAAAGAATTGTGCATTAACATGAGGCTACCAGATCTAATAACTAGCAACGGAAACAGATCCAAGACCCCTCCCTGGCGGGAGGCAAGCCTGCTAGCCGGTAGCCAGGAAACAAAATTAAAAATAGTCTAACATAAAAACGGCAAAAAGCAACAGGTAAAAAAACGCCCGCAAGAGCGGGACGTTTATGGATTATTTAATTATAAACCAGTCCTTCTTACCCACACGAATCTGATCACCAGACTTCAGTATCGCATTCTGATCATCGGTCGCTTCGGAATTGAGATAAATCGCCTTATTGTCAAACAATCTCCTGATATCGGTATTGCTGCGAGCGCCAGCATAGAAAGACACAACCGCCGCATACAAACTCTCGTGGTCAGCTAAAGATAATTCTGGGATATCATCCGGAGCTGTTTTTTCTGATATTGCAAGTCGGAAATATTCTTGGGCTTTGTCCGCATCTTCGCCGCCATGGAACAACTGCACCAGCTCGTGGGCCAACTCTATCTTCAGATTGCGTGGATTCTCGCCTTCGGCCAAACGATTTTTAACTTCAGCGACTTTAGCCATCGGCACGGTCGTAGCCAATTCAAAAGCGATAGCAATCACTTCGTCCGGCCAGCTCATCACCACGCCGAACATCTGGTTGGCATCCTGATCCAAGAATAAGGCATTGCCAGTAGTCTTGCCCATCTTATTGCCTTCGGCATCGGCTAGCAGCTTCATGGTTAAGACGGATTTCGCGCGGCCTTGCAAAGCCTTGCACAAGTCGCGGCCGGCCATCATATTGAACATCTGATCGTTGCCGCCGATTTCCAAATCAATTTCCATAGCCACGCTATCATAGGCCTGCGCTAACGGATAAAAGAATTCATGCAAGAAAATTGGCTTCTCTTCCTTGAGCCGAACCTGAAACATTTCACGCTGGATCATCTGCTGAACGGTAAAGTTGGAAGCCAAGCCGACTAAATCTTTAAAAGTTAATTTATCTTGCCAAGCGCTATTATATTTTACAACCGCCTGGTTATCGCCATCAAAATTTAAATAATGGGCGGCCTGCGCCTGGTAGCTAGCGCTATTAGCCAGCACTTCTTCGCGAGTCAATTGCTTGCGAGCTGCACTCTTGTCAGTCGGATCGCCAATCATGCCAGTAAAATCACCGATCAAGAAAATTATTTCGTGCCCAAGCGCCTGAAACTGCGCCAGTTTGTTAATTAAAATAGCATTGCCAATGTGCAGGCTAGGCGCCGAGGGATCAAAACCGCAATACAAACGCAAACGGCGGCCAGAAGCCAGCTCATGAGCCAAGAATTCTTTTTTCGGATAAATTGTTTCTACTCCGCGAGTCAAAACTTCTTCGATTTGCTCTGGAATTGTAATAATATTATTCATAGTATAATCAGCATAGCCAAAATTGTGCTATTTGTCTAATTTCATTCTACTTTCCGGCCAGATATTGACAATAATAATAAATCATATTATAATGAATTTACTATTTGCTCTTTAACTAATGGAGAAGAAATGGCTAATAGCTCTAATTTGGTTATTGATAAGGATAAACCAATAGCCTTATCAATACAATCAGACTTCGCAAGTTCTAAGTTAGAAGCAAAACTTTTGTCCCTAAATGGATTCAATGTAATCTCTACTTCAAGCGTTAAAACAGGCTTAGAATTAGCGGCTAACTGCAACTTTGATGCCGTCTTTACCGGCATCATGTTAAACGAAAATCTTTCAGGCCTCGACTTGATTGATCAGCTCAAAAATAAAGATTCTCATAAAGAAACTATTTTTGTAGCCGTAACCACACAAACCGACAATGACTCTCGAAATAACATAGTCAAACATGGCTTCGATTATATTATTGCCAAGCCTATCGATCTTATCAGATTCAAAGCGGTCTGCGAAAAAATAAAAAATCAAACTTACTAAAAACTATCTCACACCCCTCCATTTATATACAGAGGGGTTTTATATTATCTGCAAAAATCCATTCAGCTTTTCCTTGAGCCTGGCTACCAATGCCGGATTGATAAATATCTTACGTTCCAAAGCGATTACCCTCTCCGGTTGGCCCTCTATTACCAGCTTAAGTAACACTGGCGATGGGCCGGGATAATCACCCAAAATTGACTTTAATTCTTCGAGCGACCCGGCTGGCGCTTGATCATAATGAAAGACCATCTTTAATGGTTCGGCTGGCTTGGCAGGCGCCACTGGCTGCGGTGCTTTGGCAGCATAATTATTAGCTGCACCGCCTTCCTTGCGCTTCCAGCTGGGCTTAACCGAACTCTCTTGCGTCCGAAAAGCAGCGACACTGGCGGCAATATTCGCCGGATCGAGCAAGACGGCGGCATTGCCCAATATTTTTATTTCGCCATCTTTGTCCGAAACAGTCCCAGACACCAAAACAACCTTGCCTTCCTGCCAAATTGCCTGGCTTTCTTTATACAGCCGAGGAAAAACTAAAATTTCCAAACTATCGCTGCCATCCTCAATCTTTACAAACAGCATCGACTCATTCTTCTTGGTCAATATTTTTTTGATAGAGATAATAACACCGGAGATGCTAACCTGTTCATCAGTAGCCGATTCCTTGACTCTGGCTAACGGCCGCGCCAGGCCGCCCAAGGCTTTGCGAAATTCGCCAAAAGGATGCTCGGAAACGTATAGGCCCAACAGCTCACGCTCCCATGCTAATTTTTCTTGATTAGAGATTTGCTTAGCGGCCGGCTGCAGCGTCAAGCGCATCTTAGTGGCTGCCTCCGCCATGCCGCCAAACAAAGAATTCTGAGCATCCGCCTCTGCCTTGTGCACATTTTTATTAAACGACAGCATCGGCTCAATATTAGACAACATCATTCCCCGCTCGCCGAAAGCGTCCAAGGCGCCGGCTTTAATCAGGCTATCCAAACTTTTTTTATTCAAATCTTTATCCTGGATCACGGTCAAAAAATCAGCCAAGTCCGCATAATGGCCATGGGCTTTGCGTTCCTTGATGATCGTTTCGGCGATATGCTCGCCCACATTCTTAATCGCCTTTAATCCGAAACGAATAATCTTGACCTTTTCGTCAGGCCCGGCAATCTGGTTGGTCGCCGTACCGGAAGTGACCACCGTAAAAGATTCGAACGATTGATTGATATCAGGCTGCCTGACTTCGATACCCATCGAACGGCATTCTTCGATCTCGATCGCCACGCGGTCAGAATCACCTTGGTCCGCAGTCAACAGCGCGGCCATAAACTCGGTCGGCCAATTATGTTTCAGATAGGCGGTCTGATAAGCCACCAAGGCGTAGCAAGCGGCGTGCGAGCGGTTAAACCCATAACCGGCAAAAGGCTCGATAAAGGAAAAAATCTTGACAGCCAAATCGGCATCAATGCCATTCTTGACGCAACCGTCAATGAATTTTGATTTCTGTTCGTCCAGCAGCTTGGCAATCTTTTTGCCCATAGCCTTGCGCAGCACATCGGCTTGGCCCATAGTGAAGCCGGCTAAATCTCGCGCCATTTGCATCACCTGTTCCTGATAAATAGCCACGCCATAAGTCTTACTCAAGATAGGTTCCAATTTGGGATGCAAATATTGCGGCACTTTGGTCTTGTGCTTGCCGGTGATATAATCAGGAATCCACTCCATGGGGCCCGGACGATACAGGGCCACCATAGCAATGATATCTTCCAGCTCGGTCGGCTTAAGCTCACGCAGATAACGCTTCATGCCGCTGGAATTATGCACTACAAAACCGTTAGCGATAAAGTTGTTGCCCGGCGGCTGCATGGCAATGTCATAAGTCATCTCTTGGCCGCAACTCTCGATTTTCTTGATTTGCACAAAACCGAAACCCTGAGGAATCTTGGGGCACTCCCAGGCAATCAGTTTTTTATACTGCATGGCGAATTCGGAAAATTTGGTCGAGCTGATTAGGACAAAGTTATACTCCGGATATTGCGCTTGGAACAAATCGATCTTTTCCTGGTCCGCATCATGCATCCAACCCTTAATCTCATAAAAAGTATTGTCTATTTCGGTATAAAAATCTGGCGTATAATTAACCGTTTCACCGTTATTCTTCTTCAGCTCAAAAGTCTTGGGCTCGTATTGATAAGCAACCCCATGCAGGTTTAAAATCCTGGCAAAGTCAGCCTCCCAAGCAGAACGCACGTAGTGGCCAAGATCTTCTCTGAACCCTCCCTTGCGGTGTGGCGGAGTTTTGCCGAACATCGGATTATTTTTTCCGCTACTGCGCAAGGACATCAACCGTTTTTTCTCATCAGCCACTTCTTTGCCATAGCGGCCTTCAAATGTCTGGCCTTCCAAGGCCATAGCTATTTTCCGGCTGGTTTCCTTAAGTATATCTGAAGTCTCGATAGTCAAGCCAGAATTCCAAGTTTGTCCGCCATTTTGAAAAAAATTCGCCCTAGCCGCCTTCATCTTAATGCGCGACTGCGCCTTGCTAGGATTGCTGTAATGCGAAGCCGAACAACGATAACAGAAATCACTTTTGCCGTCATTTTGTCCATCAATTTGCTTGCCGCAATTGCGGCAGAGATTATAGATCAGATGCTTAGCTTTATTCTTGAGCAATAATTTGTCGCCGACTTTCAAATCGCCTAATTTTTTCCAACCCTTATCGGTCATAAAGCGATGATTGGCAGTGGCCTTAATAAACCAACCATTGTCCGCCACCAAGACAAATAATTCTTTGACGCCGCTCTGCACGACCTTCAAGATATTATTCTTATGGACCTTGCCGTCATTGAGATAGACCGACAATAGTTTTTCCTTATTATTTTTTTCATACAACTTCTTGATAGTCGTATTAGACACTATCGTGTCACCGGACAAACATTCAAATTGAAAGACACCTGTCGTCTCGCCTTGCTTGAACAATTCGAAAGTCCCCGCGTCATCCAGCGGGATCTTGTTGATATCGATCTCCAACCCGCGGGTATTCTTGATGATACGGATGGCCGACTCGATGATGGTCAAATTCTTGAGTCCCAAAAAATCCATCTTCAACAAGCCCAAATCCTCGATAGGATGCAAGGAGTATTGGCTGACCAGATTGGTATCGCCGGCAGCCACATACTGCACCGGCACGTTCTCACTCAAGGGCTCTTTGGTAATCAAAATACCGCAAGCATGCACCGAAGCATGGCGCGCTACGCCTTCTAACCGCAAAGCATAATCGATGATGCGACGGGCGTCAGCTTGCCCGTATAACTCCTTGAAGTCAGGCGATTCGGCCAAGGCTTTTTTAATCGTCATGCTGGGCGAAGCCGGAATAGATTTGGAAATCTTGTCGCAAAATTCGTAAGGATAATCCAACACGCGGCCGACATCACGGACAGCGGCGCGCGCGCCCATGGTCCCAAAAGTGATAATCTGAGCGACGTGGTCGAAGCCGTATTTGTCTTGCACATATTTAATAACTTCATCGCGACGAGCATCGGAAAAATCGGTATCGATATCAGGCATGGAAATGCGCTCCGGATTCAAGAAACGTTCGAACAGCAGATCATATTTAATAGGACAGAGATCAGTGATGCCAATCAGATAGCAGACCAAAGAGCCGGCAGCCGAACCGCGGCCAGGGCCGACGGCAATCTTAGCCGCTTTGGCCCAATTGATAAAATCAGCCACGATTAAAAAATAACTGGGCCAGCCCATCTTGGCTACCACTTCCAATTCATAATCCAAGCGATCGCGATATATCTGATCGAGCTCTTCCAAGGGGCAGCCATAGCGGCCCACCACGCCATCCACACACAACTGCCGCAGATATGAATTGCCATCAAAGCCCTCAGGCACGGCAAAATGCGGCAACTGGATATTGCCCAAGTCTATTTCCACATTACACAGCTCAGCTATTTTGACAGTATTGGTTATCGCCTCCGGCACGTCCTTGAATAACTCTTCCATCTCCGCTGTCGGACGCAAAGAATAATTGCCGCCCAGCATGTTCATCCTATTGGGATTATCTTTCTTGGCCTTCTTCTGCAGACACAGCAAAATATCCTGGGCTTCATCATCGTCCTTTCCGGCGTAATGAGCGTCATTGGTCGCCACCAAGCCAATCCCCGTTTCATTAGAGATCGCAATCAAGCCGGCATTAACCCTGGCTTGTTCGGGCAAATCCGGATGATCCTGAATTTCCAAATAGTAATTATCAACTCCGAACAAATGACTATAATCCAAAGCGCGCTCACGGGCTTTATCCGGCTTATCCTTGATAATCAGCTGAGCGATTTCTCCACCCAAGCAAGCGCTGCAGGCAATCAGCCCTTCGTGATACTGCTCCAATAATTCCCAGTCGATGCGCGGCTTGTAATAAAATCCTTCCAGATGCGCCATCGAGGTCAGCTTTAACAGATTTTTGTAGCCCTGATTATCCTTGGCCAACAATAATAAGTGATGGCTCATTTTTTCACCCTTGGCATAATTACGATTCTGGCGATTATCCACCGACACATAGGCCTCCATGCCGATCAACGGCTTGATGCCGGCCTTCTTGCACTTCTGATAGAACTCAATGATGCCGTACATCACGCCATGGTCAGTCAGCGCAATCGCCCCCGCCCCGTCATTTTTGGCAAAATTAACCAGGTCATCAATTTTTGACAACCCATCAAGCAAGGAATAATGGCTGTGGACGTGGAGGTGAACAAATGGCATGCTCTTTTATATAAAAACCCTCAATGCAAAATTTAAGATTGAGGATATTAATTTACTTTAATGTTAAAACTAAAATATAAAAAGTAAAAGCTTTGGTATTCCGATAAGTATCGGAATCTTTTTTAATTATTTTTTTTGCGAGCAACGCAAGCTCAATAGTTTTTCCTTTTTAGCTTTTACTTTTTAGCTATTTTAAGCAGTTCTTCCTCAGCTACTTTCCGGTCGTCCCAGGGGATTTTTTCTCCCCCAGCTACGCAGATAGCCTGCTCGCTGCCCTTGCCGGTAATCAAGACGATATCCTCGCGTCCAGCCAAAGACAAAGCCTTGGCGATAGCCTGGCGTCGATCCATAATACGGAACAAATCACGCCCTTCAACCTTGCCGGCTTTTTCGGCTCCCAAGAAAACTTGGTCGATGATGATCTGCGGATTATCATCATAAGGATCTTCATTAGTCACAATCACAAAGTCTGCCGATTCACCGGCCAACTTGCCTAAGACAGGCCGACGGGCCACATCACGCCCCCCGCCGGTTGAACCCAAGACATGGATAATCTTGTCATGAGGCAGCAACTTGGTCGTTTCGTATAATTTTGCAACCGCCTTCGGCTCAAAAGCGTAATCGACAATAACGGTAAAATCTTGGCCGGCATCTATCATTTCCAGTCTGCCGGGCACGCCCGATACCGACTCCAAACCTTTTTTAATCTGCTCATAATCCAGGCCATGCGCCAATCCTACTGACACGGCATTCATGGCATTGGCGATATTAAAGTCGCCCAACAAGTTTAAATGGATCTTGTCCTGACGGCATTCGCCCGACTCGCACAACACAAAACTAGAGCCCTTGTTGGTAATATTAAAGTTGGTAGCTACCAATTCTTTAAAGTTGTGGTCTTCCTCCTCCAATGGATTTTGCTTGACATCAATAGCATTAGGCACTAAGCGATATTGGTATTTAACTTCGGCCCAATGGTTCAAGAAAAAATCCTTGTGTTCATCGTCACCGTTGACGATGATCGTTTTCTTGACTCGATCCAAAGTTAATTTTTTCAAACCCGCCTCCACGCGCTTAACGCGTTTGTCCTTATCGGCGTATTTGGTTTTGCATTCTTTAAGATGAGCAAAAAGCATGCCTTTGGCTTCTTTGTAATTCTCAAAGCTGCCATGCGACTCGATGTGCTCTGGATAAAGGCCGGTAATTAAGATCGTATCATAATTAATAAAACGATGGCGATATTGGACTATGCCCTCGGAGGTGGTCTCGACGATGGCGAATTGGCAGCCGTTGCCAACCATGTCCTTGAGCATCTTGAATAAAAAGACGCGGCCGACCATTGTCATCTTCTTGTCATTAAGCCATTCCTTTTGGCCGTCCGAAAACATGGCAGTGGAGGTAAAACCGGTCTTATAGCCGGCCGCTTCCAGCATCTTAGCCAAGAGATAAACAGTAGTGGTTTTGCCCGTTGTACCGGTGACGCCGATGACAATCAACTTGGAACTGGGATTGCCATACATCATGTTACCAACCAAGCCCAAGGAGAAATGATAAAGCGGACCCAACAGACTCCAAAGCTGCTTGGGTATTAATTTTTTTATTTTAGCCAGTAATTTATTCATAATGTTTAATGTTCTATCCTTTACCGCCGGACTATACAACTAGACAGAAAAATGTTATTTAAGTAAATTTCCTAAAACGGCAGCAGACGTCGAAGCTGTCTAACTGCCTGATAAAACTTATAGTAACCCGCTTTAAGGATAATATCAAATGTACCCGGATAGGCCTCAATACTCCCGCCAAAGCCCATCTTAAAGCGTGTAACGCCCGGCCATTTAGAGTTATCCACACCAAAAAAATCATAATAACGATATCCCTGTTTTTTGGCAAATGTCATCACTTGCCATTGCAAAGCATAAGGCGCCATATATTGGCGATCTTGGCTAGCAGAGGCGCCATGGACATAGGTGGCAGTATCGCCGAAAAAAGCAAAAATACCGGCGGCCAAAACCCTGCCTTGGGTCTCAGCCACAAACAATTTAAAAACATCAGAACCCTTTTCCAGCATGCGGCGATAATGATGTTCGGTATGCAAACGGAAAGCATCACGCTCGCCGGTTTGGGACATTAATTTCCAAAAAGCCGGGAAATCCTGGAGAGTGCCTTGCCTCACCACCACTCCTTTTTTCTCCGCAAGGCGGGCATTGTAGCGTGTTTTTTGATGCATCGCGGCCAACAATTCATCTTCCGAGGCCGCTAAGTCGATCACCAAAGTCTGCGCCGGCTGTTGATTGACCGATTTACGGACAACCAAACCGCGGCTAATCTCAGCCCACACCACAGGTGCGCACACAGGCTCCATGCGCCAGAACACCACGCTTGGCAATACCTTAGCTGATTGCTCCGCTAACAAGCCTAGAGCGCGGCGCATTTTTTCTTGGCCCAGGCCCGGAGCAAACAAAGGCCCCCGCGGACTATAGCCATAACGCAAACCAAAAAGACGCTTTTCAAAAACAGGACAACCGGCTAAGATTTTCCCTTCCTCGATCATCAAAAGATACTTAGCCGTTGGGCCGATAACTGTCGGCCAACAAGCGGCATTCAAAAACTCCGCTCGCGGCAAAGCGGCCGCAAAGTCTTGCCATTGCCTTGGATTGTCAGCGATTATTAGTTCCACAATATTATAAATTACGCAGAGCTTGCCTGAGGCGCTCGCTGCTGTCAGTCAAGCTGCTATCGACATTAGACAGGGCCAAACGCGCTTGCTCGCGCGAGTAGCCTAAGCCGATCAAAGCCTCTAGCTCATCACCCAGTACCGAAGTACCACTAGCCACAGTCTCCAGCCAATCAACCTTGCCTTTTAATTCAATCACCAAGCGTTGCGCTGTCTTAGCGCCGATGCCGGATACGCGCGTCAGCGGCGCATGATCGCCCGAAGCAATAGCCGATTTCAAATCATCCAAACGAGCGCTGGACATAATATTAAGTCCGGATTTGGGTCCGACGCCGGAAACAGAAATCAAAAGTTCAAAAAACTCCAGCTCAGCCAAGCTGGCAAAGCCGAATAACGCCTGGCCGTCTTCCTTGACTTGATGATAAAGATACAGCTCGGCGATGGCGCCAGGAGCTACGCGCTCGAATAAAGAAGTGCCGATAAAAATCTTATAGCCAAGAGAACCGGCTAGCATAATGCAATAGCCGGCCCTCCGCTCCAAGACTTGTCCCTTGATATAACTAATCATAAACGAAAATGTAATCCGCCAGCTGGCGGAGAAAATGTAAAATGAAAAGCAAGCCTGTTATGTATTATTCATGTTACGTAAGGCGGCGGCGCGTTCGGCGATGGGCGGGTGGGTCATAAAGAGCTTGGTAAAGAAGCCGACTTTGGCCTCCCCGTCTTCTTTGAAGGGTGAGGCGATATAAAGGTGGGCGGTAGCGCGGTTAGCCACTTCCAGCGGTTCGCTGTCGCCCGAAATCTTCTCAAGCGCGCGGGCTAAAGCTTCCGGATTGCGGGTCAACAAAGCTGCCGATGAATCGGCTAAAAACTCCCGCTTGCGCGAAATAGCAAACTGCATCATATAAGCAAACAAAGGCGCCAAAATAGACAGAACAATAGCAGCGATAGTCAAGATTAATGCCAGTTGGCCGTCTTCTCGGTCATTGCTTGATCGGCGGCCGCCGCCGAAGATCGACCAACGGCGGAACCAATCGGCGAGCAACACCACGATGCCGACCATTACTGTCACCATAGTGGCTAACAAAATATCACTATTGCCGATGTGCGACATCTCATGAGCCAGAACGCCTTCCAGTTCGGACTTATCCAGCTTACTCAACAAGCCGGAAGTGACGGCAATTACGGCGTGCTCGGCATTGCGGCCGGTGGCAAAAGCGTTGGGCGCCGCGTCATCGATAATATATATCTTCGGCAAAGGCAAGCCGGCGGTAATGCACAAATTCTCCACCAAATGATACAGCTCACGATTCGAATCATGATCAATTTCTTGCGCGCCGGAAATAGCCAAGACCATCTTATCCGAAAACCAATAACTGATAAAGGCTGATACAAAGCTAAAGATTACGGCAAAAACCAAAATGCCATAGCTGTTCATTGCCAAGCTAAAGAAATAACCAACCGCAATAATAAACAAGGCGAATCCAATTACAAAGAAATACGTCTTACGCTTATTGCTGTCTATGTTGGTATAAAGTGTAGGCATAGGGATGTTTCTTATTTCATTGCGGTTTCACTATTGATAATCTTTGAAAATAAATCCATCGATTCCAGCAGCATGTGAGGATCATATTGGACTTGGTTTATCCAGCTTGGATCGCTGAACCAAACCGGCGGTGCAAAAGGCACGCCTGTAAACTGATTCAGCCAATTGTTAGACAAAGACAAAATCGAAGCATAAGCCAAATAGTCCTCAAATAATTGTTGGTCACCGACTATCCTGGCGCCCTGCTGCGTCACTCCTCCGGAGCGCAAATAATTACTAAAGCCCCTGATTTCTTCCTGCGCGATAATCCACATCTTCGTTTTGCCCAAGAAAGACAAGGCGAACAATAGATAGATCGGGCCGCAAGCAGTGGTGCTTATTTCTGTCGCGACGCCAGGCACAAAGCGGTTAGACAGATACCATCCGCCAGCCGTAATAATAACAGACACTATCAGATTGGTAATTAGATAAGGCACATAGTGCTTGCGGACATAGCCCTTGTCAGACAAAGAAGCCATAACGCTATCAGTCAAAGCAGGCATCAGATACGACAATTGCTTTTGCCAGTCAGAGACATAGGCCGTGTCTTGGCTAGCAAAAAGCGAATCCAGGATAAGCCGGTCAAAATCATTAGGCATGGATAAGTACTGGCGCTTTTTAACCAGAACATAATCGCCGGCTCCGCGGGAATAATCAATTTGGACCGCCAAATAGCCCTTGGCAGCCAGCCAAAAAATCTCATTTGCCAAGTCGTAACGATCCAGACTCTTCTTGGACAAAGCGGCTATTTCTAAAGGAGCCAAATCATCCGGCGGTTTCAAAGTCAAATTATAAGCCTGACGCCCTTCAAGGCCTCCTTTGCGCCGAGCCCGCCATAGCAAGCCAAACAACAAAAAGATAACAGGACTGACTACCGGCCAATTAAGCGCAACGAAATTAATCGTTTCTTGGGTCCGGCTCAGAAAGGCCAATACCTTCTTGGGCAACTTTAATGTAATAATAAAGCCTTCCCCGGCATACAGAGTAGCCGGAGCGATATATTGCGCGGTTAAACCGCCGCCCAGGTCCTGGAAATTCACTCCACAATCCTTTAAATCGCTTGGCTGGCCATATTGGCACAAAACATTCAATTGCTCCTGGGGCACATTGGCAGGCAAGTTAATCTGCGCCGAAGCCTCGGCGATAGCCACCGGCCAATTGCCTATTACCGGCCAAATAAGCACATCCCAATTTTCTCCAGGCTGGATTGCATTCAAAACTTTATAAGAAACATTGAAGGTCTTCTTGCCGACAAAAAAACCTTTAGGCGGCTTCAAAGAAATAACAACATTATTGCCTTCGTATTTTAATTCCGGTTCTATAACAATACCGGTTTCATCACTTACCACAAAATCACTCAACGTAACACGGTAGTCACCCTTATCGCCGCGCAAAATGAGAGGTATGGTTTTGGCAACGCCTTCTGATCTTGTGGCATCAAAATCATAATGCCAAGTTTCACTGACTAGCAGGCTGACATCACTATTAATTCGAATTTGGGTAACAAAGTTATCGATTTTTTCGGCAGCTCTTCCCGCTCTTGGCATCATAAACAGGAGGCCGGCAAGCAGCAAGCCTACAAAAAACCTAGATTGAGCTGAGCGCCGACCATCCTCCTGCATATAAGTAGTTAAAATTTGACAGCCACCGGCTTTTTCTCTTCTTCGGCCGCTTCAAAAAAGACGCGCGCGGTAAAGCCCAAAGAACCAGCCATCATATTTGTCGGGAATACCTGCAACTTGGTATTGAAATCGCGGACATTGCCATTGTAGAAACGGCGGGAAGCCTGGATCTTGTCTTCGGTATCAGTCAATTCACGCTGCAGTTCCAAAAAGTTTTGATTAGCCTTCAGATCAGGATAAGCCTCAGTCAACGCAAAGATTGACTTCAAAGTGCTAGATAGCATATTCTCAGCGGCTACTTGCTTGGTCAGATCACCGCTATCATGCGCGGACATCGCCATGTTCCTGGCCTCAATTACCTTGGTCAAAGTGCCCTGCTCATGAGCGGCATAGCCCTTGACCGTTTCAACCAAGTTAGGGATCAAATCATAACGGCGCTTGAGCTGGACATCGATATCCGACCAAGCTTCGTCGACGCGATTTTTCATTTTAATCAATCCGTTATACATGGCAATCAGGGCGATGGCGACTAGCGCCAACACTACTAGCAGCACAATTATTGTCGTGTTCATACTTTTGCGGGTAAAACCCGTTAATTATTATTTGTTAGAGCCGAGCGACTTAGCAGACTGCCAAATGGCTAAAAAAACTACAGTCAAGATAGCGATCACCGAAACCAGCTTGATAGACAGGTCTCTTGCCTCATCCGAAGCGATTACATTCAAAACTAGCAAGATGCCTATAATACCCATAACCAGGATGCCAAAAATCAAAGCAAACAGTGCGATTTTTTTCATAATTTTTGCTTGTTATTTATCGATAATATTTACCGAATATTTACCGCCAGGCTGCGCCTTTAGTCATTATCTATCTTTTTCAAAGCTAATGCAAATTTAAGGTCGCCCAAGGTAATTTCCTTAACCAAAGCGCCTTCCGGCCAAGCATCAGCCGCCTGCAAGCCATCGGCCAAAACGGCCTGAATAATAGTCTCAGCCCGCTGAGCCAAAAAAGAAGCTATCTCGTCTGATGGATTATAATACAAGCTAACGCGATCATTAATAGTCAAACCGGCATCCTTGCGCCAAAGATTAAGCTGCCGTACCAAATCACGCTCCAGACCTTCGGCCCGCAGTTCTTCCGTAATTTGAGTATCAAGCTCTACAGATAAATCGCCCAAGCCGGCTTCTAATTGCAGCGACTTCAAATTCAATTCTTCTTTGATAATTTCTTGATAAGCCTCAGCCAAAGTGCAGTTAGACACGTTTGCCCCGGCCAAGGGCTGGCGAATTTTCAACTTCGCCGCATCGCGAGCAGCCAAGCCGATTTCCACCACTTGGCGGGCAGTCGCCATATCGGCCAACAATTGCTGGTCAGCAATACCCATGGCCGCCGGCACTTGCGGCCAGTCCTCCAGATGGACCGAACGTTCCACATCGGCAAAGTTATATCCACTGGCGCGCTGCCAGATTGTCTCGGCGATAAAGGGCGCAAAAGGCGCCATAATTTTGGCCAGTTCGATAAACACATAGCGCATCGTCGCTACCGCCTCCGAAGAATCCTTGAGGCGATCGCGCGAGCGCCGCAGATACCAAGTGGAAAAATCATTGATAAATTCGGTAATCGGACGGACAGCCTTAGGCATATTATATTGTTCCATCGCCAAGGTCGTTTCGTTGACCAACTGCTCGAAGCTCAAGAGCAGCCAATTGTCCAAAACATTTACACTCTCCGGACGCTCGCTGCTCTCCACCATTTCTCCCGCATAAGTAGCGTAAAAATTATAAATATTATTCAGAAGCATGATATTCTTGCGCAAGGCTTCTTCCATGCCCTTTTCGCTGACATTCAGATTTTCCGCTTGCATCACCGGGCTGGCCAGCAGATAAAGACGCAAGGCATCGGCGCCATATTTATCCAACACCAGGTTGGGGTCAGGATAATTCTTGAGCTTCTTAGACATCTTCTTGCCGTCTTCGGCCAGACAAATACCATTGACCACCACGTTCTTAAAACAATGCTTGCCCATGACGCCGTTAGAAACGACATGCAAATAATAAAACCAAGCGCGAGTCTGATCGACTCCCTCGGCGATAAATTCAGCCGGGAAATTATTCTCTAACTTTTCTTGATTGGCAAAAGGATAATGCAGCTGAGCATAAGGCATAGACGCGGAATCAAACCAGGTATCCAGGACATCCGGGATGCGCAACATCGTGCCATTGCAAGAAGAACAAGGCAAAGTGATTTTGTCCACAATATGCTTGTGTAAGTCTTCAATTTTTTGGCCGCTGGCTTCTTCCAGCTCGGTAGCCGAACCAAAGACTCTCAAGCCCGCGCATTCCGGACACTTCCAAATCGGAATGACAGAGGCCCAAAAACGTTGGCGGCTGATCGACCAATCGCGCGCGCCAGCCAACCATTGGCCGAAGCGGCCTTCCTTGATATGCTCAGGCGACCAGCGGATATAAGCAGCCGTCTCTAAAGCCTGCGGCTTGAGATCAGTCACCTTAACAAACCAAGAGCTGGTGGCGTAGTTCAACAAAGGCGTATCGCAACGCCAGCAATGCGGATAGCTATGCTCATATTTCGCTTTGGCAAATAATAGATTCTTAGCGGCTAGATATTTAATAATAGCTACATCGGTGGTGCTGTGGTCGCCCAAAGGCTTGACTGACAGGCCGGCAAATTCACCCGCTTCGGCCTTAATAATGCCATCCATGCCAATATGCTGGATAAACGGCAACAGTTCAGCCTTGCCTAAATTTAAGTCGTCTTCACCGAAAGCCGGCGCGATATGGACTACGCCCGTGCCTTCTTCGGTCGTCACAAATTCAGCGGCATAAACTTTCCAGCCATTCTCCCGATTGGCTACGCGCGCATCTTCCAAATAATAATCAAACAACGGCTCGTAGCTCAGGCCGACTAGCTCGGCACCCTTAACATTGGCTACTATTTCGTATTCCTGCCCGGCCATCACCGTGGACAATCGATCTTGTGCCAAAATATAACTATTGGTCGAATCAGCGGTGCGGATCTTGGTGTAATTGATTTCTGCGCCGACAGCTAAGGCCACATTGCCAATCAAAGTCCAAGGCGTAGTTGTCCAGGCCAAAATATAACAATTTTCATCAACCGGTTCACCGGCCAGAGTCTGGCCCAAACGTAATTTAAATTTAGCGATCGTCGACAGATCCTTGATATCCTTGTAGCCCTCGGCCACTTCCGATTGCGACAATGTCGTCTCGCAGCGCGGACAGATGTGCATGCTGCGATAGCCTTCATAGATCAAGCCTTTGTCATACAGATTCTTAAAGACCCACCAGACCGATTCCATATAATCCTTGTCCATGGTGCGATAGCTGTTGTCCATGTCAACCCAGCGGCCCAGGCGCTTGATGGTCGCGCGCCACTCCTCGGCGTACTCCAAAACACGAGCCCGGCAAGCCTCATTAAATTTATCAACCCCCATCGCTTCGATGTCTTTCTTGGATTTGGAGCCTAATTCCTTTTCGACGATATTCTCGATCGGCAAGCCATGGCAATCCCAACCCCAACGGCGCTCGACCGTATAGCCCTTCATAGTCCAGAAGCGCGGTATAGCGTCTTTCATCAAGCTGGCCACCAGATGGCCGTAATGCGGCGTGCCGGTAGCGAAAGGCGGCCCGTCATAAAAAACATAAGAACCCTGCGGCGCCGGCTTGGTTACTGATTTTTCAAAGGTTTGAGCCCGGTCCCAGAATTCCAACACTTGCTCTTCTTGTCCGGCAAAAAGCCCTTTATTTTCTGCGTTTGTCATAATATGATGCATTTATCCCCGGTATTACGTATTTATCCACGGTACTCCCGTGGATCTCCTAAATAAATAGTCAGGCCTTAGTATACAAATAATCGTATACGGCATTTCCGAACCAAGAATATCGACATTTCACTTCTCGCGACTCTATTGTCAAATTTTTGGATTATATGTATTAGCCCTCGTGGGGAGATCCCCTGGAGTACAGGGGATAAATATATGATAAATATAAACAAAATCAAGCATTCTGTCAAAAAACACTTGACAAACGCCTACTAACTATGAGAGACTGCAAATAGGAGAAACCACAACGGTTCTTTATGATAATCTAATATTTGTTCAAATTTTCGGAGAAGGTTATGAAATGGAATTTCGGTAAGACGGTAAGAACAGCAAAAGCTCACTCTATCAAGAGATTGCTAACCAGGAAAGAACGCAGATTAAGCAAAAGAATGATGAGCGAAAGCTATCACACGGAAGACGAGGCTATCGATGACAAGATGCAAAAGAAATCCTACAAACGCAAAGTAGCCAATTTATGTTTGGTCCGCCTCAGCGGTGCCGTATTTCTCCAGACTATTTAGATGCAATCAGATACAGGGGCTCATTATGGGCCCCTTTTTCAAACTTTAAATCATATGGGTTTTCAAGTAAAAGCAAACTTCTCGCCCACGGGCGATCAGCCCCAAGCAATCGCTACTCTGGTGGACGGCCTCAAAAAAGGTTACGAACACCAGACGCTTTTAGGCGTGACCGGCTCGGGCAAAACCTTTACCATGGCTAAGGTCATCGAACAGGTGCAGAAGCCGACCCTCATCATCTCCCATAACAAGACGCTGGCGGCCCAGCTCTACAGCGAATTCAAGAATTTCTTCCCCGAGGCAGCTGTGCATTATTTCGTGTCATACTACGACTACTACCAGCCCGAAGCCTACATCCCCCACACCGATACCTACATCGAAAAGGAATCACAAATCAACGAAGAGATCGACCGCCTGCGCCACTCCGCCACCCAAGCGCTGATGACCCGCAAAGACGTCATTATTGTGGCCTCGGTCTCCTGCATCTACGGGCTGGGCGAAAAGGTTAACTACGACAATCTGTCTTTGGAATATACCAAAGGGCAGACCATCAAGCGCAACTCGGCCCTGCGCGACCTGATCCGCATCCAATACGAACGCGATGATATTGAATTGAAACGCGGCACCTTCCGCGTCAAAGGCGAAAATGTAGACATCCACTTACCTACCGGCGAAGAAGTCATCCGACTGTCTTTTTTCGGCGAGGTGATTGAAAATATCATCCGCTTCCGCATCACGCCCGGCTCAGGCGGTTGGATCGAAACTTTGCGCAACTCACATGGCCAAAGCATCGATCACCTCAAAATTTTACCCGCCAAACATTTTATGACGCCCGAACTGCAGCTGGCCGAAGCTATTGCCCGCATCCGCGCCGAACTGGTCCAGCGCCTGGACGAACTGAAGAAGGCCGAGAAATTCGTCGAGGCCTACCGCCTGGAACGCAAGACCAACTACGACTTGGAGATGATGGAATCGATGGGCTACTGCAACGGCATCGAGAATTATTCACGCCAGCTTTCCCTGCGCTCCCCCGGCTCGGCGCCGGACGTGCTGTTGGACTACTTCCCGGACGACTTCCTGATGTTCGTAGACGAATCGCATGTTACCCTGCCACAGATCCGCGGCATGTTCGCCGGCGACCAGAGCCGCAAGACTACCCTGGTGGAATTCGGCTGGCGCTTGCCCAGCGCCATCGACAACCGGCCGCTCAACTTCCGCGAGTTCAATGCCAAGATCAACCAAGCCATCTACGTCTCTGCCACACCGTCCGACTACGAGATGCACAAATCCAAACAAGTGGCCGAACAGGTCATCCGTCCCACCGGTCTGGTAGATCCGGAAATATTCTTGCGCCCTACCGCCAACCAGATCCAAGACCTGATGGCCGAAATCCGCGTCCGCGCCGCCCACAACGAGCGCACCCTGGCGGTCACTCTAACCAAACGCATGGCCGAAGAACTGTCCGAATATCTCTACGAAGCCGGCATCAAATCAACCTACTTACACTCCGAAATAAAATCATTGGAACGCCTCGATATCCTGGCCGACCTCAAGAGCGGTAAATACGATGTCTTGATCGGCATCAACCTGCTGCGCGAAGGCCTAGACCTGCCCGAGGTCTCGCTGGTGGCCATTCTCAACGCCGACATGGCCGGCTTCCTGCGCACCGCCACCTCGCTCATCCAGACCATGGGCCGGGCCGCCCGCCACGAGCACGGCCAAGTCATTATGTACGGCGACAAGATCACTCCGGCTATGGCCATCGCCATGCACGAAACCGAACGCCGCCGCAATATCCAGCTGGATTACAACAAAAAACATCATATCACGCCTCATTCTACCAGTTCTAAGGGGATTAGTATGGGCGACGCATAATTTATCCCTGCCCGCCAGCTGTCGGGTAGACTCCGGCAGGGATCTTTCCATTTAATCCATACACCTAGATATATCAATAACTTTAGCTGAATATTAGACTTATAAATAATAAAACGGGTCCAGGATCCCTGCCTTCGCAGGGATAAAATTGCTATTGACAAATCTGTAAAAATAGGTATAATATAAGTACTATTTTGTTCATTAATGATCGGTTTATACATGGCATCTACTCTGGACTATGATCCGAAACTGGCTAAGCGCCTGGACCATTGCTACAGCCTTTACCAGCTGACAAATCTGCTCTTCATCCTGGCTGGCATCGCCGCTGTGGTCGCTATCTTTCGCTTGATACCCTCCTTGATTGACAAGATTCTAGTGGCGCAGGCACTAAGCATTGTCGGCACTTGGCTATATAACAAGCTGGCTACCAATTTTGAACGGTATTTCTTCTATGCCGTCAAGCAAGCCTCGGAACAGCTGACCGCCATCTACAACCGCTTCGAACTGGAGCTGTTGGGGCTGGAACATAGCTATAGTGAATTCCGAGCCAAGACCAAAGTTGATAATCCGCTCAGCTTCTGGGACATCACTTCGATCAGCCAGCTCTGCGGCTCGATTCCCGAGGCCTGCCTCAAGCAGACTCTGGACGAAGTCGACCTGGACTTGATGGACAATTACTGCCGCAGCTTAGCTGAACTTCGAGATGAGCTATGGCCCGATCTGAGCCAAAGTTTCACCGACATCAAGCTAGCCAAAGGCCTGCATGCCAAAAAGTTCCATGATAACATCTTGGCTCTCCTGGATAACGCTCGTTGCATTATCCCAGGGCTGTTCGAGCGCATCAACAAAGGTACTCTAGCCCAGCCGGCCGACCAAGCAGTCGCCCAGACCTGGAAAAAAATCATGACCGCTAATCCAATGCGGAATTAACCAAAAGCATAGGCACAGCCTATGCTTTTTCTTTTACCTTCACCCAAACCACCTTACTATGGAGGCGGAGCTACGGCTCATAACGAGATAAGTTAAAACTCATGTGTCAATTTCGACCAGACTTAACCGCCTGATAAGAAGTGTTTACTCCTCGCGTCACGGTGAAAGCCGATAGCAAACCTGTGCGCTTCGTCGCGCACCCGCTTGACCAGGTGCAAAGCGGGCGAGGCCAAGGGCAGTTCCAGGGGCAGGGCTTGGCCCGGGAAGAACAGCTTGTCCGGCGCCATGGCCGAACGCAGGCCCTCGCCTTTGGAGATAGAAATGGCCAGTATATCCAGCTTATGTTTTTTTAAAATCCTAGTGACAGTATTAAGCTGGGCTTTACCGCCGTCGATGATAATTAAATCAGGCAAAGGCCAATCATTGCCCAAACGGCGCTCAAAGATTTCGGACAGCATCTCGGTATCGCCCAAGACCGAACCTTTTATTTTAAACTTGCGGTATTGGCTCTTATCCGGCTCGCCGCCGGCAAAGACCACCATCGAACCGACCGCCTGCTGGCTGAAGATATTAGACAAATCATAACCCTCGATGCGTTGTGGCACTTTGGCTAACTGCAAGACCTTGGCCAGCTCCACTACATCGTTTTCATATTTTTCACCCACGCTCAAGACACGAGTGCCCTCCAACACTTCGCGCATATTCCTAATCTGCCAATTAATCCTAGCGGCTCCTTCTTCATCGCCGGCCTTAGCCAGACGCTTGGCCTGCCTCTCCATATCCGCCACCACTTTGTCCTTCTTGCCGTCCAAGAAAGCAATAATGGGCTTGATAACCTGCTTCATATATTCGGCTCGCGTAACTAGGCCGCCGCAAGCGCCCAAGCAGCGCCCGATCTGATAATAGAAGCAAGGCTTGGCCGCCACTTTGCGGGTAGTGCAATAGGGCCAGATGCGGCGCAAGGCTTTGAGGGTTTCCCTCACCGCCCGGCCAGAAACGAAAGGGCCGTAGTATTTGCCCGACTGGTCCAGCTGGCGCACGGCAAAAAGGCCTGGCACTTCGTCCTCCAGGCTGACTTTGATATAGCTAAAGCGCTTATCGTCGCGCAATAACACATTATAAGCCGGCTGGTATTTCTTGATCAGGTTGGCCTCCAAGAGCAAGGCCTCGATTTCCGAATCAACTGTTTTCCACTCTACCCGTTCAATTTCGGTTAACATGCGAGCCTTAGCCGGGGTCAGATTAGCCGAATCCCGCCAATAGCTGGACACCCGGGCCAGCAGATTGACCGCCTTGCCCACATAAATAATCTGGCCCTTAGAGTTAAAAAACTGGTAAGAGCCGGGGGTGGCCGGCAGGCCTAAATCCTTAATATTTTGACTAGTTAACATATAGCTTTATTATCTAACATTAGCCTTAATCTGTCAATATCCTTGACATCTTGTCAATTATATGCTATAATAGACTCAATTTGTACATTAATAATTGGAGTTTATAATGGTCCGCAAGACTAAAACGAATACGGAAGATACTGGCGCGCCACCCAAAAGTGACGCCGATGCCAAGCAAGATAAATGGCAAAAAGCTTACGATAAGCAGCAAGCTGACATAGACGCCAAATTAAAGGCAGTTAGAGACGCTTTGGCCGCTGAACAAGCAGTCAATAACCAACGCTTTAACCAAGTAAACCAGCGTCAGACTAGCTTTCAGGAAGCTAGCCGCGAAGCTGCCGCGCAAGCAACACGAGCTGCAGCCGCAGCTACCGCCGCTGCCGCAGCCAACCAACAAGCCAACGAAAGTTTTCAGACCGAACTAAGAAACGCCAAAGCTAACGTTTTGCAAGAAAATAAGGCGTTGCTAATTATCGTAGTAGTGATTCTGGTTATTCTTGGTGCGACAGCAACTTACTTCACCGTCATCAGGCCCTTGCAAAAGACTTATTTGCAAAGGACCGAGTCATTTGAGGAACCGATGGAAACTATCAGGCCCAACAGCCTGAACAACAGCTCTCCAAATGATTCGCCGGAGGTTAAATCACCCGACAATACACCGTCGCCCGACAATAACCCGAATCAACCGATTCAGGATACGGCCAAGCCGATACAAAATCCCTATAGCCCGCCGCCTATCCAAAATAAGGATACGGCCCAGGCTAAACCGGCACCTGTATCGCCCAATGCCAAAAAAGCCAGCTATAGCTGGAAATACAACGGGCAAACCGAAACCGTCAAACTGAGCTTCGACCCGGCTCTAAAAACAGCCTACGCGCAACGCGCCCCTGATTACAAAGGCAACAAAGATTCTTATTATGAGAAATTCTTAAATAAGTTGCCGGGTGATCAAGCAGTAGACGATCTAGTCGGACAATTGAAAGCTATTGCTTCCAGACGCAAGCTAAGCGATGACCAAACAGCTGAACTGGCAATCAAGTTTGTGCAAAATGCCCTTAGCTACGACCACAACAGAGCAGCCAATCTAAACGCGCCAGGCTCAAAAATTAATCATCCTTTCGAAACACTGGAAAGAGGACAAGGCGTCTGTTCCGACAAAGCGCTGTTATTAGTAGATGTCTTAAGGAAACTGGGCTACGGCGCCGCATTTATCGATTTGCCCAACGCCAATCATGCCGCCGTCGGACTGGCTGTTGCACCCGGCTCTGATGTTTATAACTCTGGCTATTGCTTTGTCGAAACAACTAACGACTTCGCCGTTGGCGAAGTGCCGTCCAGCTTAAACGGCGGCCAAGCTCAAACCGCCAGCCTAACCAACTCCAGGATCAATGCTCAGTCTATCGGACCCGCTACTATCATCTTAAAGCGCTCCGGCAAGACTTATACACATCTTAATCTACCGGCCCAAATGGCCCGTCATTAAAACACAAACCCATCCGATAAATATCGGATGGGTTTTAAAATTGCTAGCAATTATTCAACAGAGATTGCTCCCACCGGGCAAGATCCAGCGGCTTCGTGTGCTTCTGGAACAGCTTCTTGGCTGATTGGCTCAGCTATACCCATATCATTCATTTTGAAACAGGCTGGCGCGATAGCCACGCAAGCGGCGCAACCAATGCAAGTGTTTTGATCTACTTGGATAGACATAGTATAAAAATTAAAGATTAAAAATTCACTCTTGATTATCTATTAAGTGCATTATTAGGTTTTTTTTGTTTTTTGTCAAAAATGACAGTTCCTTTAACCATAACAAGGTCTTGGTGATTGCTTTTAATTATGGTATAATCAAGCTATATGAAAATAAATACACCTCTAACCGTGCCTTTTGCCCAACGAGGCGAGTTTCGTGATAATTACCGCCTTGCCACCAAGGGCACTGGCCGGCTAATGCTATTTGCCGGCGATCAAAAGATAGAACATCTCAACAACGATTTCTGCGGGCCCAAGGTACATACAGACGACAATGACCCCGAACATCTGTTCCGCATAGCCAACACCTCTCAGATTGGCGTTTTTGCCGCCCAACTCGGACTATTGGCCGCCTATGGCGCCGACTATAACAAAATCCCCTACTTGGTTAAGCTTAATTCCAAAACCGATCTGGTGCCGGCCGATACAGCCGATCCTCTCAGCCGTTTTCTAAGCACCGTCGAACAAGTAATGGAATTCAAAAAATCTTCCAAACTCAAAATAGTCGGCATCGGCCTCACGCTCTATCCCGGATCCGAACACGAGGCAGAAATGCTCTCGACAGCAGGCCAAGCTATCACCGCCGCCCACCAAGCCGGGTTGCTGGCAGTAGTCTGGATGTATCCCCGAGGCAAAGCCGTCAAGAACGAAAAAGACAGCCACCTTATTGCCGGTTGCGCCGGTATTGCCGCTTGTCTGGGCGCCGATTTTGTCAAACTCAATTATCCCAAAACCGCCACCAAGCCTAAAATTGAAGAAGTTATCAAGGCGGCCGGAAGAACCGGAGTCATCTTCTCGGGGGGCGAATCAGCCGAAGCCGCCGGCTTCCTGCAACAACTGGAAACTCAAATCAGCTGGGGCGCTCGAGGCAATGCCACCGGCCGCAATATCCACCAATACTCCGATGCAGAAGGCGCGCGCATGGCCGATGCTATCGCGGCTATCAGCCTCTACGGCCGAGACGCCGAACAGGCCCATCGTATCTTCCTAGGAGAAAAACTCAAAAAGAAATCGGTCTTCAGCAAAAAATAAAATTAAAAAACAGACTCCTACGTCTTTTTTTACTTAACAAAAAATCAAGAAAACCTTATCAATTCGGGCTTGCCCTTATCGATAATAATCATCGAACTGGGACTTTCCACCCAACTGCCGCTATTGATATATTCAATGCCCTTGTGGCTCATCTTGAGCGGCAGATGCGTGTGGCCGCAAAAGACGAAATGCGCGCCTTTTTCTTTGGCTAAGCGCAAAGCGCCCTTGGCCACTTCATCTGACAAGCGCAACCAGCTGCGGCTATAACGCTTGATCAAATCCGTCATAAATTGATTGCTGTGTTCAATGTCCCTAAGCCAATAATATACCCAACCGGCCAGGTTGCTGATAAAGAGATTCTTAGAAATAAAACGGTCATATTGATGGCCATGGATAGCCAGGCATTTGACGCGGCCCTCTTGCCACTCAAAAAAATCATATACCTTGACTCCCAGCAAACGCGATAAAAAAAGGGCGCGGCCGTCATGATTGCCGATAATCCAAATTACTTCGCTAAACTTGCTGACATGTCTGATGTACGATACCACTTCCCAATGGTCAGAATTCAAACGGCCGAAATTCATATCGTCAAAAATATCGCCGTTCAAGATCAACCGCTTAAAACGATAGCTCTTAAGCGCCGCCACCAATGCCAAAGCGCGTGACTGGCTTAAGCCCAGATGGATATCAGACAGGATAACCGTATCCACCTGGATAAATTTTTCCTGAGGCATATGATTAGTTTATGATCACCTTAGTGCCGACTTGCGCCCAATTATACAAGCGCTCCATATTGGCATAGCTGACATTGACGCAGCCATGGCTCATCGGATGGCCGAAATTATTATGCCAATAGGCGCCATGTATATAAAAACGCAGTTTGCCGGTATAAAAATGCAAATTCCATTTGGTATTAGGAAAATAAAAGTTATAGCCCTTGCCGCCGTAATTCTTGCTCGGCACCTTGTCCAAAATCTTAAACTCCCCTTTTGGCGTGGCCATGCCGGCTACGCCGCTAGAAATCAAAAATTCTTCCAGCTTTTTGCCGCCAAAGTAATACACCAAAGTCTGGGTTTTAATATTAACCTTGATCAGCTTCTCCAGTTGTACCGGCTGAGGATTAAGAGGATCAAAGCCTTGGGCGACTTCTACGCCGTCAGCATAGCTGTCGCCGTCGGTATCGGGGTTTAAGGGATCGGTGCCTAATATTTTTTCCCATGCATCGTTCAAACCGTCACGGTCACTGTCGATGGTTAAAAATTTGTTCTCCGGCTGCGGCGCCGCAGCTGCCTCTACTCGAAAAATCGGCAAACAGCAAACTAAAACCGCCAGACACACTATGAATATTTTATGCATATTTGGATTATATCATTTTTTAACCAAAGACAAAATAGCCGCAAAAAAACTGCCCCGATATCACATCGGGACAGTCTTGTTAATTGAATAGTTTAGCGTGCGGACTTGATTTCGGAGGTATTTTCCGATTCGCAGGCGCGAACCGTCAGGATGCCATTGGTGCTGCGTTCCAAGGTGTAGCCGGACAAACTAGTAGTCCATTTATAAGCACCGGCCGGACTGATCGGCACTGAACCCAAATAGCCCTGTTGAACCAGTTCTGCCAGATTCAGGCAACGATTGCCGGGAACAGTTTCGGTAGTCACATCCGTATCGCAATAAGCATTGCCTTGATTGCAATCTGGATTAGCAGGCGTACCATCTACTATCATATAGACTTCGCCAGGGTTCATATTGGAAATAGCCGGCAAATAATTACCGCCATTATCAACTTGGTCTATCTTGATAGCGCTCAAAATAGCATTGACATCAGCCCAACGCTTAGCATCTCGCGAATCGCGGAAACGAGTCAGCGGATCCAAAGCCACAAAGACTACTGCGGCGATGATAGAGATAATAGCAATAACTATCAATAGCTCTATTAAAGTAAAAGCCGACTTATTTTTTGTTAACATAATTTTATCGCTGGCCAGAGCCATAGCTTATTTTTATACATTATAACATTGTTCAAAAAAATTGCCAAGCTATTTGAGATAGCTAGTCTTAACCCAGCCGTTAGTACCATCCTTTAATTCCAGATTCGCCCAATCGCCTTTCTTGTCCAATATCTTATATTGCTCCCCCGGATTAATCTTGACTACAACGTCATAATTAGCTCCCGGACCCTTGCGAACATTCAGCCAGCCGGTTTCAGTAGACTTGACTGTCGCCAAATAGCCAGCCACCAAAATTGATGCATTATCATTTGCCGTATTCAAAGAGGATGTTGCCGTATTTTGGTTTTCCACAGCTTGAGTGGATGTAGCCGTTGAAGTTGCATCGGCCGCCAACGTCGAAGACGCAATTGGTGCTAAACCAGCCCCAGGAGTCGCACCAATTAGCTCATTGGCTGAAATACTAATCGTACCTTTAAGAAAAACCTTGTCAGCGGTATCGCCTTTTTCCAAAGAATTCTTGGTCCAAGCGACAAAGCCAAAAGCCGATTCTTTGGTATTAAGGCTTTTAACATACTGCATAGCCATGCCCAAAGCTTCTTTTTCGGAATAGACAAGCCAGCGGAAAGTAAACGGCGCTTTAGCCGGCGCTTTGGCCAACAAATCATTCAATGGCTCCGGCCACAATGCTTCGCCCTTGACCAAGTCGGCGCTTACCTTGCGCAAAGACAGGGCCTTGGCCTCGTCCATATTGCTGCTGTCATTTGTATCTTCAACGATGCGGCCGCTGACCATGCCGGTTGCAGCTCCCTTAACCGAGACAGTCAGGCTGTAGTTAAAGGTCTGCACCTTTAGTTCAGTCGACCGGAAACTAGCGTCTTGTTGCTTACGCCGCAAGTCTCTTTGCGAATTGCGATACCAGAAGGCCGCCCCAATCAGCACTATGCCGACCAGCAGAATGCCCAACAAGACTTTTTTTTCAAACGCCAATTTGGCGTCGTAGTCATTTGACATATCATTAGTAGATATAACCGGCCCGAATTGCTCAGGCGCAGCTTCCTCCAGCTTTATTTTTTTAACATCTTTTTTTGGAATCATTTCCACTCCTTCAAGCCATTTTTTATCAGCCAAGTTATTCAAATCAAACAACGGTTCATCACCCCAACGATCTTTCTGAAACAAAAAACGCAACGCAAAACCAATAGCGCCCAAATACTCAGGATAGTCACCGGGAGCGCTGACCGATTGGCCCAGATTAACCGGCACGCCCAGATTATCGCGAAAATAATGCATTAGGCCCTTAAGCCGGCAAGTACCGCCTACCAAAATGACTTCGTTAATGGTTTGGCCGCTTTTTGTCTGATAATATGTCAAAACTCTTTTGACCTCGGCGGTAATCTCTTGCAATGGAGCTTGCAACACGGGATATAATTGTCTGTTTAAGCCAAGCCGGATTTTTTTGACTTCCGCCAGATTGAAGTCCAGCTTAAAGGCATCGGCAATCGCTTGCGTAAATTGGTCCCCGGCAAATTTAAGACTGCAAGTGTAGCGCACCATGCCCTTGGCAAAAATCATGATATTGGTAGTAGCCGCCCCCAGATCAACCAAGCAAACCGGTTTATTACTGTCTGCCAAAACTAAATCGCGGAACAAGCCATAGATTTCGATGTCCAACCAAGAAATATCAGCCTTAAGCTTTGCCGCTAACTCTTGCCATTCCTTAACCGCTACGCGGCTAGCGCCTATTACCAAATATTCTTGCTGATTCTTAACCAAATTATTGCTGATTTTATGGTATACCATCACCAAATCGCTTTCTTCGATAGGCAACAACCGCTTAGCCTCAGCGCGCAAGGCCTTTTCTATGCTGCCAATACCGTCTACGGGCAAAGTGACAATGGCGGTGTAAGCCTGATTAACCGGCAGGCCTAAGGCGATTTTCTTGCCCTTGATGCGGCTAGGCCTGGCCTTAGCCATTGTTTCCTTAATGGCGGAAACCAAAGGACCAAACTGCTTAATGCGTCCGTTATCGACAATGCCTTTATCCAAGACCATGCGGCCCAAAGAGATAATTTTTATTTTCTTGCCCGATCGCTTAACTGCGGCCGCTTCAATCGAACGGTCGTCAACATCTAGGCCGATAACGCTATCATTAGACCAAAACATAAAAAAATGATGCTCCCATTGAAATATTTAATTAATAACCATCAGGCAAACGGTAATGCCTGACAGAGATAACGCCGGACGCTATTACGACTTCAGCCTCCACTGCTCTGGAATAATTACCTGATACAGCCGAAGCCAAGACAGTTTTTTCCATTCTTTCGCCCGTAACCTTTATTATACAAGATTCGGCGCCAAGGGACAAGTTTTCACCTCGGTAATTATCATCCAATTCCAAATGTCTCAAGCCCAAGCGCAAACAACCGTCTGCCAGCGCCAAGGCTTTGCTGCCGGACGCCCGATCCGACGAAATAGCCAGATGATCCAAGCTCAAAAAGATAGCACCGACCGCCAATACCAAACCGGCAGAGGCAATAATAACCACAGCAATCAAAGCGGCTACTCCTGAACGATAAAAATATTTCATATTAGAGGCAAATTCCTTGGCGGCAATCCTGCCTTGTCCGATAAACCTGGCTAATCTCTCCCGAGCCCTGATAATACGGGCCGCTTTCGGCTGAGACGCGCATCTTTAAACCTAGATCAACAGCCACAGTAGAAGTAGACAATTGGCTTAAACGGAATTTAGTCACTTCGACTTTTTGAGTGGTCAAATTATCGATACCCGCGGCGCTGATTATCTTTAATCGTCCAGCCGCGCTATCCAAATAAACAACCGTCGGCACCGAGCCTGTTACCGAGCCCAAGAGTTCCAAGCGTCCATTGTCAACGTTCAAGATAGAGCCGGTAAAGTTGATATCTCCGGCTTGGCTTATTTCGGCATTAAGCTGATCAGCGGCAAAAGCTAGATTATAATTAACTTCGTTAAGAGCCGTCGCCTTAGCCTTGACATTAGACAGATTAATAGCCACGCCAATAATAGCGGTCAATACGCCGCCTACCACCGCCAAATAAATTACGGCCTCCAACAAACTAAAAGCTGATTTGTGTTTTATCATAAAGCTCACTGCTGATGTAAATAAGAAGACAAATCATAGCCCAACTGCCGCCCATTGAAGCCTGTCCATTTTATATGGACAACAACCTTCCTAAGACGGCTATCTACCGGCGCCTGCGGACAAGACAACAATTCCAATGTATCGGGATCGCGGCAAACGTCAAAAAATTCTATAGTCCGGACAAAGGAACCCAACTGCTCCGTCGTCCCCTCGCCAGCCAAGCTCCAGGCGTTGCCTTGCCACGACAAAGAAGTTTTTTGGCCGCTATATACCGGCCAATTCGCGGCCGCCAGATAATTAACCAGTTCGATGCCCTGGCGAGCCAGATTAACAGCCTGATTCTGCTCATAAACCTTTTGACTGGCCTGCATCGACCCCAAGGCCAAAGTAACTATCGCGGTAGCAATCAAAGCAAAAATAGCAATCGCCAGGATTACTTCGGCCAAAGAAAATGCTGGCTTGAGATAACTGGTCATGGATTTAGCAGCTCGGCTAAGCCAAGCTGGTTAATTATCAACTGGCGCCTGCTCCCGTCACTGCTCACCAGATTAACAAAACCGGAAGCGTTTGGATAGCCGGTATTCTTGCTAAAAACTATCTCATCTACCGGCACGCCGCCCCGTTGAGCATCAGCCATATAATTAGCAGACAGTCTATTATAAAATTTAAGGGAATACTCTAGTTCCGCGAATGGCACATTGCCGGCAATGTTATTGTCGGTAAAAGTAAGCTGGTCGGCTGTTGCCAGACGCGCCAATAGCCAATTTAGGCTCAACCCGCGATCAAAAAATATTTGCTGATCAAACAGCTGATCTCGCTCGCTAAAACTAACACCCTTAAATAAAACCGCGCGATTACTAAAAAATTTAACGCCATAGGCGCTATTGGCCAAACCGGAAACAGCCGATTGATTTGCTATACGCAAAAAATCAGCCGCTTGCTCCGCGCCTGTCTGGATACGGCCGGAGCCCTGATAGCGCGTTAATGATGGCCATCCAACCGCTGCCAAAACCGCCACAATCGCTATCACGATTATCAGCTCTAAGATAGTAAAAGCTTTTGCCATATCAACGTCCAATACTGCCGGTAATATTATAAATCGGCGTAATAATAGCCAAGGTCAGGAAGCCAACGCTTAAACCGATGCCCAACAGCATCACTATTTCTATATAAGTGCCTAAGTTCTTGGTCACCCCATCAATCTCTGCTTCATAAAAATCAGCCAAGTAGGCTAAAGTTTCTTCTAAGCGGCCGGAAGCTTCGCCAACGGCAATCATCTTGATAGCTATTTCCGGAAAAAGAGAATGATAGCGGTAGACAACCGAAGATAATGACGCGCCCTTGCCCACTGCCTTACGTATTTGACTGACGGCAAATCGATAATGATAATTATTCAAGGTATTGCCAGCCACCTGCAAGGCTTCCATAATATTAAGCCCGCTAGCCAGCATCATGCCCAAGACTCGAAAAAAACGGGTTAGGTTCAAGGCACGATTTACGGCAGAGATAACCGGCAACTTCAATAATAAGCCATGGGTAAAAGGCTGCAATTTCGGCCAGCGCCAGAGTAATACCGACAGGACTGCCAGCGAAAATAAGCCTAGTAAAAACCAGCCGCCATAATTCTGCAAAAAGTTAGCCATTGTCATTAATATTACCGTAGTAAATGGCAACTTAAGCCGCATGCTGGTAAACATAGGCAAGATCTTGGGCAAAATATAATAAGCCGCAAAGATAGCCAAAACAATCGCCGCCAACATAACCGTAACCGGATAAACTAGGGTACCCGCAATCTTGGCTCTCAAGTCCCGTTCTTTAATCAGTTGCTGCGCCACTTTGTCCATGTTCTCACTCAAGGTGCCGGAAGCCTCGCCGGCATAAATTGACCCGACAAAAAAGCCAGAAAAGACCTTAGGATTGCGGCTTAGCGCCTCAGACAAAGAACTGCCGGCGCTAACTGAATTATTAAGCTCTTTAATAATATTGCGCAAACGCCCGCTGGCCGAAGTACGGCTCAGGATCGCAAAGCCTTCGTTCAAGGTCATTCCGGACTTAAGCATCATGGCCAAGTTTTTGGCAAAAATAGCCTTATCATTAAGGCTGATACCTCCCAACTCTATATCAGACTGGAGCCAAGGTTTTTTAACTGGAGCTTTGGTCGCCATATTTATACCGCTATTACTCTTATCATTTCGTCCAGACTGGTCACTCCAGACAAGACTTTATCCAAGCCATCTTCCAACATGCTAATCATGCCATTCTCATGAGCTGCTTCGGCAATGACAGCGGCGTCCTCTTTGGCCATTATCAGTTTGCGGATTTCATCATTAATTTCCAAAATTTCAAAAATACCGATACGTCCCGCATAGCCCGTCTGGTCGCAAGCCTTGCAGCCCTGGCCCTTGTAAACATTAATCTTCTTCATGGTCTTATAGCCTTTTTTCTTAAGATAATTCTTGATAATCGGTTCATGCTCGATAATTACCAGCTCCTCCGGAGTCAAAGGCTGTGATTTGCGGCACTTCTCGCAATTTTTGCGCACCAAGCGCTGCGCGATAATCATATTGACGGTCGAAGCGATTAAAAACGGTTCGATATCCATATCGATAAGCCGCGGCAAAGCAGTAGCAGCATCGTTAGTATGCAAGGTGGACAAAACTAAATGCCCGGTCAACGCTGAATTAACGGCGATGCCGGCTGTCTCCTTGTCTCTGATTTCGCCAACCATAATGATATCAGGGTCCTGGCGCAAAGTAGATCGCAAGCCATCGGCAAAAGTCAGATTGCTCTTGGGATCGACCTGAATCTGGCTAATGCCTTCGATGGCATACTCGACCGGATCTTCGATAGTGGCAATATGCACTTCTTCACGATTAAGGATATTCAAAACGGCATAGAGCGTAGTTGTCTTGCCTGATCCTGTCGGACCGGTGACAAGAATCATGCCATGAGGACGAGCTATTGCCTCCTTGACCATCTGGAAATGCTGTTCGTTTAAACCTAAATTCGGCAAAGTGAGGCTCTGGCTATGGGCAGATAAAATACGCAAAACAACATTCTCGCCTTCAGAGATTGGTACGATTGAGGCGCGCACATCAATCATCTTGCCATCGACGCCGAAGCGCAGTTTACCGTCCTGGGCGCTGCGATGTTCATCGATGCGTAGGCGAGCCATAATCTTGATGCGCGACAGGATTGATTCGGCCCACGTCTTGTCAATCGTCAAAACTCGACGCAACAAGCCATCGATGCGGAATCGCACCATAATAGAAGAGCTGTAAGGCTCCAAATGGATATCCGAGGCTTTGTTGCGAAAGCCTTTCTCTAGCAACAAATCAACGATCTTAATAGTCGCTTCATCGCGTTCTTCCGGACTGGTGTTCTTTGGTTCAACCGAAGCAATTATTTTTTGGAATTCCGTTTCCAGGCTGGGGCCATAGCCGCCCAAAGCCTGCTCCAGATCTTCTGCCAGCACAAAACGGGCCTCGACACGAGTGCCTAATTTTTTTTCGGCCAAATGCAAAGCCGATAAGTCGGCCGGATCAGCCATGGCTAAAAATATTTTGGTTTTAGTGCGTCCAACAGGCAAAAACTGATAGGTGCGCGCCACCGCCTCAGGAATCAAAGCCAACAGTTCGAGGTCAATCTTGGCATTGCTCAAATCCAAAAAAGGCACATCGTAATATTCGGCAATTGCCTGGCCCAAAATAGGCCGGCTGATAATATTATCTGCCTGCAATGCTTCGTACAAAGAAATCTTATATGCCTCGGAAAATTTTAATCCGCGGGCCAAATCTTTCTCGGTTAAATAGTTCTCCTTTAGCAGCAAAGCCTTGAGACGCTCGTTATCCAACATAAAAAATAAGCTTAAAACTTTTATTTATTATAGCACATTTTTCCGCCAAACAAAAAGCTAGCTCCGATTACTATCGGAGCTAGCTTATATGATTCTAAATTATTGAGGAGTGCCGCAATTAGCAGCCGGAGTACCGCTTGCAGCCGCACCTCCGCCAAAGCCGGGAGCCGGCGCCGCAGAAGACAAAGTCTTGTCGCATTCCGCCGGCTTAGTATTAAAGGCGCTGCAAATCGTCGTCAACAGACTCTGGGAATCACGTGAGCTTTCTACTTGCGCTCCATTGATTACCAAGGTCGGCGAACCGCCTACGCCATATTTTGTATTATCAGCCTTATAAACAACGAAAGGCGGGAAAGAGCTACCCCAAGCGTCTTGGCCCTTAGCAAAAGTAGCGGTGATTTCGTATTGTTTATCGGTAGCGGCGAAACACGCGTCCAGCTTGGACTTATCCACTTTAGCTTCACCCAAGCATTTGGCGCTATCGCTTTCGGAAGCGACAAAGCAGCTGACATAAGGCAAAAGCAAGGCATGCTGTTCTTTATCGATGCAATATTGAGTGATGTTTTCTTTGAGTTCCTTTTCTCCATGCATGGCATAGTCGACAAATTTCAATTGAAAATCAATCTTGTCTCCCAAAGCCAGGACAGCCGGAATAATACCCTTCTCAATCTGGGTGCCATATGGGCAATAGCTCATAACAAACAACTCCACTACCGGCTTATCATTCTTGGTAACGACAGTTGCCGTCTGAGCGGCCGCGGCCGGCTGAGCGGGAGCCTTGGCTTGTTCGGCTAATGCATCGGCAATATTAAGGCTGGATGGGTAAAAAATCTTGCCATCAAGCGACAAGGCCGAAGAGGCTTTGCTGCTGCCGATAGCAATCTCTAATTCATAAACGCTGTGGTTACTCTTGATAGATTTAACTTCAAACGCCGTGCCATCCGTCAATAAGACTTTTTTAATAAAATCAGTAGCAATACTCTTGGCTTGTTCCAAGGTAACATTCTTAACAACCGGAGCGGCTTTGGCTGGTGCAACAATCTTTTTGCCGGCGACAGCTTGCTTTGCTGGAACAGCGGCAGCCTTTTTGACAGCAACAGTCGGCTTAGCCGGAACAACCGCCTTTTTAACAGCGGCATTCAGCACAACAGCCTTCTTGATAGCCGGTACGGCTTTCTTTACTACAGGCGTAACAGCTGCCTCAGCAGCAAAAGTCGCTAGGCCCAAAACAGCCACAATGGCCACTAGCCAGAGAGATAGATTTTTTTGGCGCATATCTTTTATTAGCACTTAATTAAATTTTAAGCGTTTAAGCATTATAAAATAGCCGGCAATTTTTGCCAAGCCCCCAGATTAACCCTTACCTTTGGACTTTTTCTTTTCCGGACGGCAATTAGCCGCCAGCTGGCCGCAAGCAGCGGCAATCTCGGCCCCGGCGCTATGGCGCATTGTCACCCTAATGCCAAAACCGGCTAAGGCCTTTTGGAAAGCTTGCGCTACCGACGGTTCGCTGGGGGCAAAAGTACCGGTCGGATTATAATGGAGCAAATTAACCATATAAAGCGGCCTAGAGACCAAACGAGCCAATTTTTTGGCATCAGACAAGCGATCATTAACGTCCTTAATCAGCAAATATTCAATCATTACTTGCCGCCCGGTAACCAAAATATATTCATCAACAGCAGCCATCAATTCTTTAAGCGGGTATTCCCTGTTGACCGGCATTAATTCGCTGCGTAATTCATCGTCTGCCGCGTGCAAAGAAATAGCCAGATTAATCTGCAAGTTTTCCTTGGCCAGTTTTTCGATGCCCGGAATAATGCCGGCCGTGGAGATAGAAATATGGCGAGCCCCCAAATTGCAGAAATCAGCATCATTAATCTGGCGAATAGCAGCCATCACCTCCGAATAATTAAGCAACGGCTCTCCCATGCCCATAAAAACCAGGTTGTTTACCTTGCTATCGCTAGCTGCCAGACGCCTCTGCCAAAAAAGCAGCTGGCTGACAATTTCCGAAGCGCGTAGGTTGCGTTTGAATCCCAATCTGCCGGTCGCGCAAAAAGCGCAGCCCAAAGGACAGCCGACTTGGCTGGACACACAGACCGTCTGGCGACCGTCGGCATTTTTAATCAACACCGTCTCAATAATAGCTCCATCAGCCAAAGTTATTACTGCCTTATCCGATTGACCGCCCTCCACAACCTTGGCTTCGATACCCAAAGGCGCCTCGGCGGCCAATTTTTGGCGTAAATCAATAGGCAGGCTTGTGGCCCGCCCCCAATCGTCTATCAAATCTTTAAAGACAACCTGCCTGGCCTGCTTTAGGCGATAGGCCGGCTGATCTGCCAAAACGGCGCTTATTTTATTCCAATCCATATTTATCTGATTATATCAATCCTGGTCGGTTCGATTGTCTGCTTGCTAAGATCTTCTTGAGCCTTAAGATAAACGACCAAATTCTGCCCAGCCTTGATGGCAGCGGCCTGCATGGCTTCCAATTTGACCGTCGTCATAGCTGCTTGTATTTTTTCTTGAAGCGCCTTTTTCTCCGCTTCTTGCTCCGGTTTCAGCGTTGTCAGCTGCTTGGTCAACGCCACCACAGTATCAATCCTTAGTTTATCAGCCTTAGCCTGCAGATCACTAACTGTTTTTACAGCCGCTAGGCGCTCTGCCGGAGTCAATGTCTTCTTGAGCTTCTCTTGAGCTGCCTTGATCTGATCATAAAACTTACCCCACAATTCTTTTTCGGTCAGTTGAGTCGCGGCCATTATTGCTACGCCATCAGGCAGTTTGATTTTTTTCTCTTCTGTTTTACCAAAGATATTTAATTTGACCGTCAATTCTTTGCCGTTAACACTCTCGATAATACCGGTCAACACGCTGGGCTGAGGCACATTTCTGGGGTTCATCGCCTGCTTATTGCCCATAAAAGGCAAAGCTTCTTTGGCTAAGCGCGGATTAACATAGACAAACCACGCAAAACATGTTGCAACCCCCGCTATGAAAAAAATAACTGCAAATAAGATTTTTTTGGCCATATTATTAAATTAACAATAAAATCAAACAAGCGAGTATCATCAAAACGCCCAGAGACAAGGCTTTGCGCGCCTTGCGCCAGCCCACCCCCAAAGCAAAGATACTGGCAACAATGGCCAACAGCATAATGGCCCGCAAATACCAATTAGTCAAGCTTAAAATATGGCTAATTGGACCAACCGCCCCCTGACGCAAATAGCGATACTGCTTAAACCAAGAATTGGTAGCCGCAGGCGTATTACTCCAGGCCACATCGAAACTGCCTTTATTACCGGCCAAATCGACTGCGCTTAAGACAGGCAAAGTCCCCAAAAAGCTATTTAGCCTGCTGACAGGCGCCAAGAGATTGCCGGACCACATTTGCGGATTTATCGGGTCAGGAGCTAACGGTATCAAATCTCCATCAGCCTTTAAGAAAACTTGCTGGACAGCTCCGTCAAAGCTGACTTGAGCTCGAAGGAGTATCTCTTGGCCATTAATCCTTTCTAAATATAAATGAGTCTGTTCGGGCAGTAGCTTGGGCGGAGCCTGGTCTAAAACCAAACTGGTTGAAGTTGACTTTTGGGTTCCGCCAGACCGCGCCACCAATTCCAGCTTGTTCAAGCCATCGCTTAATGGAGCTACAAAAACAAAGTCTTGACCCTGGCGCATAGCCAGTCCTGCTGATTGGCCGTTAAGCAAGACCTTAACGCTCGCGGCGCCTGGAGCAGCAATCTGCAAGGTCACTTGTTGATGGTTGACAATAGCTCCATCAGCCGGACTAATCAGCTGCGGCTCGGCCATATCCTTGCCCGTCTCTTTAACTCCCAACACAGCGGTCGAAATAACGGGCGAGACAGCCGGAATAGTTTGGACAGTCGCCTCTTGCTGCATCGGCAAGCGGCTCACCTTGTCCTTGATTATTAGCTGTTTAGGAAACCCAAAAAACTGAACCGCCATAATCGTCGGCTCGCCTTGATACAATCCGCTTTGCATCGCTACGCCAATCTGGCTATAATCGGGATCGATAATATTGGCAAAATGCGTCGGGCTCTTTTCCCAGGCTTCCATCATGCTAGGAGCATCCGTAAAGCCCATGGCTAGATTCTCGCCCGCCACCATATAATGATAGCCGACCTTCTTGAGCCAATAAGCCAGCGACAGATCCTGCGGACTAGTGTGGGCAAAATATTGGTTAATGATCATGTCTTGAGCCTTGTTGTAGGCGCCTTGTTCTAATTTCTTATCTACAACTAAGGCGCCAACCCCTGCCTTGGCGCGCTGTTCATTGGTTAGCTTGACTACCTGCTTGGCCTGATTTGTCAAAGCATCAGGGGCCAGCCAAGCGCTGGCCGGTATAGCAATGGCAACAATCAAGGCCATCGCCTTGACGACTGTGGCGCTGGCAACATAAAACAAGACTCGCTTGGGATGCAAGGCGTGCGGATGAAAATCATTGCCCTCGTGAGCCTTAAAGAAATCGGCAAAATTACCGGGCCCGAGCGGATTGCGCCCTTGTCTGATCTCTTCACCGTCTCCCATACCATCACCATCCGTATCAAACTTATGCGGATCAGTGCCGATCATCAGCTCCACTTCATCAGTAATGCCGTCATGATCCGAATCAATAGTGCCGAATTGGCTGTTCAGATAATCCAAAAAATCGGCCGGGTTTTGATCTGGTGGCCATTTTATTTTTTTTGCCATAGTAAGGTTATTATAACATAGGAATTTCAAGAGAACAAATCAAGGAATAATATTGTGACAATAATTAAAAGACTTTAATATATGACGTTTCTTAATTTTATAATTTTATAATTTTTAAATTTTTTAAATAATTTTATAATTTTTGGGCTCTCAAAACACTCACTCTTTGGCTCAAGAGTGAGTGTTTTGAGATATTAGCTCGCTTTAGCTAAAGAATTAACTAAAAAATATAGACAGATCTTAATAGTCTTCCAAACACTTTACAGTTAACAGATTCCTACCTTCGCCAGCTCGTCTAGGCGGGCAGGAATAAATTAGGCTATTTCTTGATGTATTTGGCAACTTGGCAGATCTCTAGTTGGTCGCCGACTAGGCCGGAAGATTGCTCGCCTGACAGGTAGACAATCAGATCCTTGGATTTTAGTTTGCCTTTGCGCACCAGATCGGTCAGCATTTTTCTGAGCATGCCATTATTAAATTCTTCTTTAGGCAAACAGTGGGCATAAATACCATAAGACAAGGCCAATTGGCGCGCTCTGGTTTCGTTGACGCATTTAACAAAAACCGGCACCGATGGGCGGTAACTGGCCACCATTTCGGCGCTATAATCAGACACGTCGCTCAGGATAATCTCCTTGGCGCCCAATTCTTCAGCCATCTTGACCGCCGCCTTGGACAAATAATCAGCCAACCGATGTTCCGGCCTGATGCGGGTAGAGTAGACTAGCGACTTCATCACATCAACCTTGCAAGCGATTGTCGCCATAGTGCGCACCGCGGCCAAGGCATGATCGCCGTAGGCGGTTTCGCCCGACAGCATCACCGCATCGGTACCGTCCAACATGGCATTGGTCACATCGGAAACCTCGGCTCTGGTCGGGCGCGGATTCTGGATCATGGAATGGAGCATCTGCGTAGCCGTAATAACCGACTTGCCTTGTTCCACACATTTGCGGATTAATAGCTTTTGTACAAAAGGCACTTCTTCCATAGGGATTTCCACACCCAGATCGCCGCGGGCTACCATAATGCCATCAGCTACGGCAATAATCTTGTCGATATTCTCCACGCCGGCGCGATTTTCAATCTTGGCAATAATCTTGATCGGACTTTTTTTGGCATCCAATAGTTTGCGGATAGCTAGCACGTCTTTATCGTCGCGCACGAAGGAATGGGCGATAAAGTCGATCTTCTCCGCCATAGCCCAATCGATAAAAGTCTTGTCTTTGATGCTTAAAGACGGCAAAGTGAGGCTGACACCCGGCACATTGACCGATTTCTTGCCCTTAATGACGCCTTCGTTCATCACCTTAACCACCACGTGATCCTTTTTCTTGCTGACTACTTCAAGTGCCAATTCGCCATCGTCAATCAAGATTTGCGAACCCTTGCTTAGCTCGGCGGCAAATCGAGGATAGTCCACCAGCATCAATCCTGGCGCCGACTCCCCTTTGGCCGAACCGGCCATCTTAACCAATTGGCCCTTCTTGACCGGCAAAGAAATGCCTTCGGCAAAGTAACGAGTACGGATTTCCGGCCCCTTGGTATCAACCATAATGGCCAGACGCTGGGAAGTGGCCCGCACTTTGGCCACCACTTCACTGGATTCTTCCGGCGTCTGATGGGCGGTATTGAGCCGCACCACGTCCATGCCGGCATCATGCAATTTGCGCAAGAAGTCAACCGAACAATTTTTATTAGAGATAGTCGCTACGATTTTTGTTTGCTTGTTTATCATATATATTCTTTTATTAAGCTAGTCTCATATAATATCCCGAGGCTTTTACTTAAACTTCTTTAAATTATCTAAAAATCAATGAAAAATAAATAATTAACGCCTGTAGCCCATGAGGCGAAGGGGTAAATTTTCATTAAAGATAACCGTATTATAATACGCCTTAACACAAAAATCAAAGAGCTCTTCTGATTATTTATCAGGAGAGCCCTTGATATATTTTAGCCCTAAATACCAAAGCGGAAACAACCGATACACGGAGGCGGAGGGATTAGCGTTCCGCCTCGACCGCCGCCACCCGGATTAACGATAGACGGCGCAAAGCTGTACTGAGCCACGCAACGCAACTGATGAGGCGTTTCGTCATCATGATTAGCGCCAGTTGAAGTACAAAATCCATTGTCAGCGCCTCGCCAGACCGTCGTATCACTATTAAGCTTGTAATAATAAGGGCTTCTAAAAGCATGAGCCTCGGGCGAATCAACATTGAAATTACCGCACACAGTCCTGCCGGCAGTGACTTCATACAAATTAACATCACCCGGATAAGGCTTATCCTTAACCCAATAGCCGGAATCATTGCTTGAACCATTAAAGCCAGTCTTATCAGTCAAACCATCGTCGGTATAGCCCGGCAAGTTCGGATTAGCTGCGCCGCTGCAATCGCTCGTCTGGAAGCGGGAAGATGTACAATCAGTACCGGTTTTCATTAGATTTTCCAGATTAGACCATTCGGTAGTATTGGGGACATGGAATCCAGTTGGACAAACACCTAGCGCAACCTCAGGAATGTTCGGCCCGTGTTTATGTTTGGTTCCGCCTCTCGTTCCAACTTTAAACCAATTGGTCCATGGCACTACGCCGGTTGTTGCATCAGGAATAGCTAATGCTTGATTCCAGTACATATCAGCCGAAGGATTCGTAATTGTCTTAATATTTTGCGCAGTCCAACACATCGAATTACCACTCACCGTCCCTCTGGCAAACTGAACAGTCGGGTAATTTCTCCCCGCATCAGCAGTTGGACAAGTTTCGCCCGGTTGAGTCTGGCAAGTCCAGCCGCAATCGCGGCGCGCATCGCACTCAACATAATCAGCGGCATCATCGGTGGTGCACTGCCAATTTAGCTTGCCTTCGCCGTTTAGCAGATTAACCGCGTCAACGCTCTTATCTACCGCCCGCCTGGAATTAGTGCACAGTTGAGCTGCACTAACGCTATTCCAAGTGTTCCCCGCTTCTCCAATACTATAAGAACCATACAAGATATTACTTAACACAGGCTGTATGTCAGCGCCACGATCTAAAGTTCTTTTACTGGAAGCAACACCGCACTGGACGATATTAGCCGAGCAATCGGTCTTATCTCCACTATCACCGCTATCACCTTTGCAAGACCACTGGGCGCCGGTTGCCAAAGAACCATATGGAGTGCCGTAATCAGTCCAGACCGTTAGCTTGTTAATGTCAGTTTGTCCGGCATCATTAGATACGCGCATATTAATGTCGGTCGCCTTTACGGACAAATCCCTGTTCCAGGCATAGTCAGTAATCGTACACAAATTACGCACGCCCATGCGGGTGTTCCAAGCCGTGGTAGTCCTGTATATCGTGCCCGTACTGGAACAAGCTAACTTGTTGGCGTAGCATGGTATCGGATCAGCATTGCCATATTTGCAAGTCCAAGTCCATTGGGTTGGATCGGTCGTCACATAAATGCCCCAAACGCCGCCCGGAGCGCATCTCTTATCAAGGTTCGAATCGGTAGAAGTAAAGTATTGATCATCAGTATAAGCCTTGCCATTGGCATCGCCGCAAGTACAGCTGGCGACTGTCACGGTTTTAGCAGCAGACCAATCAGCCGATTCCTTAGTGCAACCATGAATTATACAAGTCGCCTTGAAGCGATACTGGGTCGTAACGTTCAAGTTACCGGTACTCAAAGTATTGACGGTAAATGGTCCGCCGGCCACATCGTTCCAGGTGCCATTCGAATTCGATTGCCATTTATAAGTCTTGGCACCGTCGGTGCAGTCACTATTTGATTGGGCGGTCAGGACAGTGCCAGTATCGGTACAAACAGTTGAATTTTCGGCGCTAATACTATCGGCAGTCTGGGCCGGCACCGTAATAACCGTCACATTGCCACCCTGCTTGCCGGAACCGGCTTCGCCGCAGCTATTGGAGCAAGCGGCTTCAACTGTTAAGGACACCGGAGTGGTGATTAAATTGCTATATAATCTGGAAACCGGCGTAGCCGTCGGATCGGTATCCACAGCGCCAAAGGCAGTGTTATTCTTATACCAATAATATTTCTTGGATGAGTTAATACCACTGCAATCGAAGTTATTGCCGACTGTCAAAGTAGAATCATCGCCATAACAAACAGTAGTCGGACTGGGACTAGCGGTGATAGTCGGTGCGTTTGGATAATCATTGACGCTGACATCAACAGAGGCCGTCTGAGCATCGTTTGGCAGTTCCGGACAATGGCCGGCATCCAGATTGCGATCGCTACAAGCAACGGTAACCGTAAAGCTATAAGGAGTATCTTGCGCCTTTAGGCCAAGCGCCAACAGATTTAGAGTCTTGCCGGTGGCGCTAGCCTTTTTGCCATTTTGCGTCCAAGCCCAATCGTAAGTCAATTGACTATCCGGACAATCAGCCAGATTGGCGTCAGTAAATTTAGCCTCAGCAGTTAACTTATACTCCGCTTGCGCCTTATTATTACACAAGACATCAGTTCTGGTTCTGGTGATTTCTGCTTTCTTGACCGACTCGACCACAGGGTAAACAGTAATATTCCTGGTTTCTGCGTTCGCCTTCCAATACGGCACTGGCGGACAGAGGCCATCAGCGCAATAGCTGTAAATCTTGGCCGCATAAGTGCCGACCGCCAAATACTGCAAATCTTTGCTTGCTGCATCATTATGATAAGAGCCATCTTCGCAGTCAGCATCATAAGTTCGCTTCATACTCCAACAATAACCCTTGTCGGTGCAAGTGCCGGCATCCGTAGCCGCCAGCGACACTTTGTCTCCTTTGCACATCTTAAGATCGGTCTTGGCGTCTGTAATTGACGGGTCCAAAGTCTTGGTTCGGTTGACAGCAAAGCTGATAGTAAAAGGATTAGCTTGCTCATTAAAGCAAGGCTGCACAGTCAAATCACACTTAACCATTAACTCCAGCTGATAATTACCGCCATTAACATTGTCCAAATCAGCCTGCAAATCAACCGAAGGCGTACTGGCGGTATTATAGGACTTGACTATAGCGCCATCTTTCTTGAGAGTCCATTCGTAGGTCGGAGTAGTGCAACCGGAAGCGCCGGTGTAGGTCACCTTTTTGACCTCTTGCTCGGTGCAGAAACCATCTACTTTGGTATCGTTAGCGTCTTGAGCCTTGTTGCGCATATCAAGCTCCAGCCCATCGGCCGCCTCTTGATTAGGCAAGACGTCAACTTGTGCGCATTTGCTATCAGCATCGCGCGTGCAAGCCGGATCAGTCTGATCCATGCAGCTAACAATCGTCCGGAACCAATATGAACGCCTTGGCATCAATGTGGCATAACCGGCCATGCCGGCAAAAGTCCTAGTCAAAGCATTTTCTTTTGTGAATTGAGTAACGCCGCCAGACCGAGCATTGCTAAGCGCCAAACATTTATCCTCCTCGGCGTATAAGGCAACATTGTACTGCTTTGTATTGGCATAACAATCAGAAAGTTTATTTATACCATAAGCATAAGTCAAAGTGCTCTTATCCAGGTCATCTTGGCAAACCTGGATAACGCTATCACCCGCCTTTTCATCCTTGGACGAGGTCAAAGTGACAGTCGGAGTGCTCTCCGGCTTAACCTTAACCGTCACCCAATTGGAGCTGATTAATGATCGCTCGGGGCTGCAGGCAGAGCAAGTATAGCTGAATTTATAACGATAGGTAGTGTCTCGATCGGCAACTGTTTCCGGATTATCGGTATAAGTCCCGGCCGCGCTGCTTTCGGTTATCGAAGATGGCGTAATGGATGCATCATCAGGCAACCAACAATCACGATCGGTATCTTCGGGGTCGCTGCAACCTGACATTTCATCAGGTTGATACTGCCATTGGCGAGACCAGACAACGCCCTTTGTATCCGCACCTGCCGGACAGCCGGGAGTAGTGATTGCCAGGGCTACCTTGTCCTTGGAACAAATATCCTTGGTTATCGACTCGATAGTCGCCTTGGGATTATACACTCGCACCATCGCCGTATTGGCAGCCTGCCATTTAGGCGTAATGCAATCCTTGCACTGCCAAGCAGTCTGGAACCAATAATCGGCAAAAGTGCCGCTGTCTTTGGCATAAACATCTTTGCCGTTAATCTTAGTCTGTTTGATAATTTGGCTATCGGCGCCCTTAATATTATCGGTATCGCTCCATTCATCTGCGCCCGGTTCGGCTTCCTGCTTTCTAAAGCGCCATTTCCAATCAAGATTAGAGCAATCGGTCATACTGACATCGCTAAGATCAGCCGCGTTATACCCGGTAAAATGCAAATCCAAATCATCGCCGACGCAAACCGTCTTAGGCAAAGCATCAATAGCCACTGCCGGTTCTTTGTAGGTAATAGTCACCTCGTTGGTATCTTTTGGATTTGGCAAAGCAGTACAGACGTCGCTGCATTTGACCTGGGCCTTGAATTTGTTCTGGCCCTTGACCAGCTTATTATAGGCATTAAACCAATTGTTTGCGCTTTCAGTGATAATCGGCAAATAAACGCCCTTCTCTTGCAAGAAGGTGTAGGTCTTAGTCCCCGTGCATTTGGTCTCGGCGGCTGTAATAATCGGCGAGGCTGTTTCGTCTTTGCAGACAGTCATAGCGGTCTTCTGCTCGGCTGCCGTCGGATCAACATCCTTGGAAGCATAGAGTTTTGGAGCCAAAGCATAAACCGGGTTAATCTTGACATGGAAAATATTGCTGACGTCCGAACCGGTTTGCGGAACATTGCCGCCGGTCATGTCAATTTCATATTTAGGATTCAAATCATTGATGCAATCAAGACATTTAACCGTCGCCTTGTAATACCATTCGCCGTCATCGGTTTCACTGATAGTAAGAGTACGGTCATGCAGGCCGGCCAGCAACTCGGCTGTCTCTGTTCCATTAACAAATTTATAAGTACTCCAATCTGGATAATTGATAGTACCGCTCTGATCCGTATCCGGATTAGGCCACACACGCATATGATACCAAGTAATCTCCGGATTTTCACAATCTTTAATCTCAGCTGTCAGCGTCCCCTGCTGGGCTGTGCAGATAGCTTTATCCGTAGGTATCAAAGTGCCATTGGCCGTCGGTTTAAGCACCTTTAAGACATCCAGGTTTTTCTTCGCCTCGTCGCTAGCCATGTCCGCGCATTCATCATTGCAAGTCGCAATCACCGTAATCTGGCGCTTATCGGCTTGCAGATCGGCATCGACAATCACTTCGGATCCGGCAGCCGTACTCAAAGCGCCTAACAATCCTTCTGTCCTGCCGGGAGATTGATTCCACATCCAGGTATAGGTCACATCCTTGCAATCACCGCTATTCACCACCGAATACTTAACCTTATTACCGGTACAAGTACTGGCCGGGGCCACCGGTACAGAAATAATATCACCCAAAACCAATTTGGTAACCGCCTTGCAGCTGGATTTGGCTTGGCAGACTTCGCCGCCGCACTTCCAATCCCAAACCACGCCATTAGCACCGGTTGTATACTTAAAGTCTGTTAAGTCTTTGGCCAACAGCCCATCTTCGCAAAACAACTTATAGCAATCATGGGCTGCAGTGTCTTCAAACTGCCCCTTGGAATTAAAGCATTTGCCAAAAAGGTTATCAAAACCCAAAGGCTGCTTAGTGAAAGGGTCGACTAATTTGATGCTGTAATCAATCTTCCCGCTCGGCGGTTTGCGGCAGCCGGAAATCTTGGCATAACAAATGTTATAAGGTCCGTAAAAATCAGAATCGCTGCCGCTATAATTGCCAGAGTTATCAAACATGCGATCGCAAACCCAATAGGCTGCCGCCTTGGTTGGGCTGTAATAAGCATAACCGGTGTGATCCCATAACCCTGATTGATCCTTAGGGTCCAACCAAACGCCCATGTTCTTGGCCGGGTCTACGGTTATTGTGGATGGATTATCGCGGTATAGCTGGAAGATATTCTCGTCATTACCCTTTAGGACAACCTGGCGGGCAACGCCATTCAAGCACAATGATTTATTGCCGAAATGATTGCCGGCTTCTACCTTGGCCTGGAAAGCAGTCAAACTTAACGGAGTGTCAGAGTTTTCCCAGAGGCCATTACCGGAAACGTTAGGACTGTCCGTCATGGTATCCCAAGTCAGATTCTTAGTCAGACATTCGCCTCTTTCGGGAGTCGCGCACCAACGTTCATTGTCCTGCCTGGTGGTAGGCGCCGTATTATAACTAAAAGAATCAAACTGATGTGTTTGTAAGCCGCTATTCCTGGGCGCGGTATTTTTGGTACCGTTTGGATCGGTATACTCGCAACGCCACAACCACTTGCCGCGGTTATTGTAGCTGTCAGCCAAACCGTTATAGCCATAGAAACCGGGGTCTTCGTTGCCGATTGGTTGCTGATACATCACCGGTTTGCCGCCATTGATACAGCCTTGTCCCTGTGACGGCGACATATTGTAATAGAAGGCGGCATTTGCTGGCGCTGAACTTTTGTCAGTCCAATTCAAATTCAACGGATCATCGTGGACATCCGTCACCTTGGCATGCTCATAACCGCAACCCATCTGGTAGACTTTGCACTGTTCATCACCGCATGACCAAGTCCACTGGTTATTCACCTCATCATAAACAACATGGGTGCTAAGATTCTTGTTGTTGCACAAATTAGTGCAGTCCGCCTCGGTCTTTTGGACAAACTTCGGATCTAAGGTGCAAACACTATCATACTTTTTCTCAAAATCACTCCAATCATAGTAGGAATTACTATAATTCATGTAAGCAAAACTATTGTTGACGCCCGTAGCGCAGCCAGGGAAAACAACACTGCACTCTTTGTAATGGCAGTCAGGCATCCTATCGCCTTCATAGCAATGCCAAGTAATGTCGATGATATGGAAGCCCAAATACTGCTGCATATCTTCCCAAGTTGTAACGATTGTCTGTATTTCAGTATCCTCTGGTTTACTCTTATACCTAATAGTAATATTTACCGGAGTTAAGTATTTATTGGTATCAATACCGCAAAAGAAAGACTTATCGCCATCGTTATAGGCACGCAAGGCTAGGGTTGTCCAACCATCCTTTAGTTTACCGTTTTCATAATAATCATGGAGCCGATAATTCTTGGAATCGGGATTAAATTCGGTATCACCCCGACCGCAATCCAACATACAATAAGCATTGCAGCCGTCGACAGGACGCTTTATACAGGCCGTATCGCCATTTTTCATTCCCAAACATTTTGTATCATCCGCCTTGCCGGTAATCGGATCATTGCAAGCTGTTTTGCCGTCGCTGCAAAAACGCCCCGGGTCGCACTCTTCACCGCCCTTGGCTCCGGTCTTTTTGTCTTCCCAGGTATCAGTCTTGCCATCACCGCAAGTTCCCCCGTCAATAACCTTAAAGGTGCAATCACCTTGGCATTCTTTTTTATCCAGATACGAAGGACAGGTAGCAGAATTTACTCCGTCGTATCTAACAGAAGATACGACTTCACCTTCGTTGCATTCTGAGCCACAAGTTTTATCGCATTTTTTGGTAGTATTGCAGACGCAATCAAGGCCTTGATAAGTCAGAGCCTCTCCGCCGCCGCCCTTGGTGACCGCTCCGCAAGCGCAGAGCCTGTTTAGCCTCTTATGGCTCGTGTCATCGCAATCATTAAGATTATCTTTGGAACAATCGGTCTTTACATCAACGCATTTGTGATTTTCACATTTTGCCTTAGTCTGGATATACCAAACGCCGTCGCACTTTTCACTTGGAAAACCTGGCTTTACCAGCCTGTTACAATCAGAATCAGCATTACATCCGACACAGCTGCAGATATCGGCATTGAAGGTTTCACCAGCGGCGCAGTCCGCCTGCGAGGCGGCTGTCGCGCCGCAATAACCCTTGATGCATTCTCCTTTGCCGGTTAGATCAACCGGCTGGCATTGGCAAGTGCCGTTGCATTTACCCCACCATTGCGGCTCAACGATAACATTGTCTTTTGTATCCTTATTGGCCTTAACACCCTTAGCGCTAGTGCTGGGGCCGCCATTATTTTTTTCACACAAAACAACCGGAATCGTTTCGTCTGTTTTGCTTGGCGGAGTTGGAGTTTTCCCATCCGGAGCCTCATTAAATACGGGCTGGCAATTAGAATCGGTCTCCGTTCCATTCCCTGGCGGATCGCATTGTTCCATGCCTCCCTTGCCATTAGGCTTCTGCACTCGCTTATCGCCGCAATAAGTCAATTTGCATTGAGTATTGCAAGTTCCGGTATCACTGTTCTTGGCGCCCAAATCACACTCTTCCCCTTCCTGCAAGACTGAATCTCCGCAGAAAGGCAGATAATGAAAGCAGTCGTTTTTCTTGACCAGGGGGTAAGTGCATTCGGGTTCAACTACACAGCGCCAAGACATTCTGGAATTCCTCCACTTTGGATTCAAGTTCGTAAAATAATCAGTCATGGGCAAAATATCATGCTCTAGCCCATCGCTAGGATCCGTATAAACAATTCTTAAGCCTGTTAATTTACCCGTCTTGCAGAAAGCCTTTGCGCCTTCAGCGGTAGTAGAATTAGTTATCAAGTCAGCACTCATAGCTGGCGCCGGCTTATCATAATTGCACTGCGAAGGAGCGCAAGCAAAACAATTGGTTGGCAAACTATCGCACTTCCATTCATATCTAAAGGTAACAGGGTTCAACGTAACTTTACCGGCGCATTGGCCGGCATCCTTGCCATTCTTGAAGCACAGAAAATAATTAGGCACGACTGATACAGTTTGATCCTGAGCGCCGATATATTTATTGTTAGCATCTAAACCAGAACAAGAGAATTTATCACTAGCAAAGCAGCTATCCGGAACGCCTCGGGAAGAGTTTGGACATTCATACATGCAAGAACCGCTGCAAAGACCGCCGATATAATTAAAGTTAATAGCTACTCCGCCCTGGCACAAGCTGGCAGGATTAGTATCAAAGATGATTTTGGCCACGTCGCAATTTGCGGGCGGAGTAAGGCAATTGCTCTCTGTTCCGGGGACTGTTGGCGGAGTAACAACCACAGGCGGCACGCTAGGCCTGGTAGCGCCGCCACTAACGCAATTAGTCGTCTTGTAGTTGCAGGTAGCCGCATCACAAGCCAAATTACCGCCAGTATAGCCAAGTCCGATGCAAGTCATTAGCCCAGGGCTAAAGCCGGTGCATTTCTGAGCAGTCGTGCCGCAAAGCGAACCGGTACCGGTCGCAGGAGGAGTCACTGTCGAAGGAGGAGTTGTCTGGCCGGCTGCACAACCGGAAGTATCCAGCGCGCAGGCATTGCAATGCAAGGCGCCGCCGCCTAAAAAGCCCAAGCTCAGACAAGTCTTGCCGCCGAGGTTAAAACCGTCGCACTGTTCACCCAGATCAATCTGGCCATTGCCGCAGGCGGTCTGATAGCAAGGTACGGTTTGGCCGCCGCCAACGCACTGCCACTCATAACGGCGCGTGGTATTGTTCCAAGATGCCGGATTGGGCGTGGCTGAACCGCCGACGCAGGCGCCAGCCGTTCCAACCATCGGAGCACAAGAAACAGCCCCAGCAGCCTGAGCTGACAGAGCCAAGATAACGCCAAAAAACAAGACTATTAACTTAAGTCCGCCGGCATTAAGCATTGGAATTTTAGACATAGAAGATTATTTAATTTTTAATCAATTAATATATTTAAATTACTCATTCTTGCTTCCGGCAAACGCCAAAACAAGATTAAGTTATCAACAATCATAGCTGTTCAAATAATTATAACACATTTTATCCAGTCAACCAACAGATAAGCTTGTCCCTGCGAAGGCAGGGATCTTGATTTAAAATTCTTATAGTTATTAGCATTGGGGATTTATTTAAATTAACCATACAACAAAAAACTCCCCAACCAGTGGGGAGTCTATATATGGGGTCAAGTCTTGAATTGTGAATTTTGTTAAATTCACAATTCAAGACTTGACCCCATGACAAATTAGGACAAGGCTTCGTTTATTTTATTCACCAATTCTTTGAGCGAGACGTCTGATTTGACCAAGAATTGATCAGCGCCCGCTTCCAGTGCTTTGGTCTTGTCTGACTGCTGACTCAGGTTAGAACTGACAAATACCACCGGCTTAGACTTCCAGTCTTTCTTTTCGGCCAAAACGCCGAAACCGTCCAGCTTAGGCATCATCAAGTCCAACAGCATTAGATCAAAAGATTTGCTCTTAAGCAGGCTGAGAGCCTGAGCGCCATCCTCGGCCAGTTCTACTTCAAAGCCAAGATTAGCCAACTTGAGGCTGAGAGCCTTAGACAAGCTAGCCTCGTCTTCGGCAATTAATATTTTTTTCGGCATACGATTATCTTTTTTAAGTCTTAGGCTAATTAAATATAACTCGGCCTTAGGTTTCTATCAAGAGATGTTTTTCAGCGCGCCGAATATCAGCCAAGAGCTCCGGCCTTGTCTTATTAAACAAAGTCAAATCAAAAACAGATTTTCCGCCATTTTTGGCAAATTTAGACAAATCACCGGGCTTTTTGTTCTGCACTAGGCTCACTATAGACTTGAGCTCTTTGACCTTTTTAACTCCGGAGACTTTCTTGATACGGCCTTCTTTGCGCGGATAGAACTTGAGCACCGCCGTATAGCCCTTTACTTTCTTGGGTACTTCTAATTTTCTTGGAATACGGACCAAAACATCATTCAAGGCATGGTTAATGCCGTAAGACAGTTCATACATCTTGTGCCGGAAGCCGCCGATGCGAGGACCCAGTTCAATAATCTTGAACTTGCCGCCATTATGCATCAGTTCGATATGGGCCGTCGCAGAGCGCAAGCCCAAGGCATAGACCGACTTAATCGCCACTTCATCCGCTGCTGCCGCCTCGGCCTTGGTCAGCGTAGTGGGCGTAATGCGGGAATAATTAAAAAAGTCATCAAAGCCGATACTGCGGCCTGTTTTAACATGCACAAGGGGGCACAAGGAAATATGGCCGCGCGAATCAACATAGGCATCAATCGAATACATTTCTCCATCCATAAACTGCTCCACCAAGACTCGCGGCTCTTCCTTGCGCTTGTTTTCCTTGTAAATACGCTTAATCTTACGAAATATTTTGCCCAAAGTCTCGGCCAGTTCTTCTTCATGGAAGCAAATGCTAACCAGCAAACTAGAGGCCAGACCAGCCGGCTTAACTACCAACGGGAAACCCACATCTTCCTTAATTTTTCTAAGGCTATTCTTGCCGGCATCAGTCACTACCGTAAAACGCGGGGTAATATTCTTGTCATAAGCCATCAGTTTTTCGCGCATCTGCACCTTGTCGGTAGCCCAAATCAATGATTCTTTGTTAGGCGTTCGCACATAAGGCAAAAATGGCACGAGCCGAGCATAATCAGCAATGTGCTTTTCGCCGCGGCAAACCAAGGCCAAAATTTGGTCTTGATAAGGCTTGAGCGTCTGGATAATCTTGTCGTCACGCCGAAAGTCACAGCTTATCACCACATCCACCGCCTTGGCGTCGCCTGGGTGGGGCTTCTTTTCTCTAATAATGCCGATTCGGTAATTTTTGTGATGCTTGTGGCTATAAGCGCGCAAGGCCTTTACAGCATCGTTTGGCGCGCTATCAACAAATAAAATAATATTCTTGTCGTTCATATTTTGGGCTTTTAGCCCACCTAAATTAACACAATATCCTGTTTTTAGCAAATCAATTACCATTAAATTAACCAAAATAATTTATTTAATATTAGCAAAAATATTATAATCAAAATGGCAAAGTAAAATTGATGGCCGACGAGCCTGACTGCTCCCAAGCCGAGGCATCAATAGCGAATTCGCGCACTTCATCCACAACCTTGTATTTCAATCGACCATTAGCTCGAGCGTAATCATAGATATCACGCGTAATACGCACGTCTTCGATGCAATATTTTCTGATTTCTTCTATTTTGCCCTCTTTCCACCACTCGACCGCCTGCAATCCGTGGGCGGTTTTCTCCCGCCCCAAAGTACCGGCAGCAATCATATCCAAGGAAATACGCTTACCTAGGCTTTTCTTTACTTCTGACAACAAATCCAGGCTTCTGATCCGGCTCAAATCGCCGGGATAATACTTATTGAGAATCGGAATATCAAAGTAATCAGAGTTAAAGCCGATAATCATGTCGGCTTGCTCCAGCAATGGCCAGAGTTTAGGCAAATCCTCCTGTACATAAGAGGTAAACTGATCACTGTCATAATCATACACCACCAACAGCGACAAATCCAAAGCCAAGGGGTCGCGCGACCCCGCTTCGGCAAAAGTATTGCGCGTTTCTATATCAAAGACTAATTTTTTCATACAATTTAAAGGGTCTAATCCGATCGCGCCAAGCAAGACTCCGAGCAGACAGATTTATTAAACTTAATATTGGCTCAACCCATAAGAGCTAAGCCATTTGTTCAAGATTATTAACAATTAATTATTTGCGTGAAAACCAGCGGCATTTCTTGGACTTCGACTTCTCGTAAGAAAGATTCCACCAATAATTACCCTGTTGCAACCCGACAATAATGCCGATAAACGACAATATAACCGCAATTAAATTCTGCAGTAACCACCAATTTTCCCAAGACAGACCCAGGCTGTAACGGTCAAAGTCTTGCAACAACAAAACAACAGTCACATATTCTATGCTAGCATAGAATAAAAACATTATCATCCATCCCAATAGAGTAAAAAGCAAAAGATAGAAAAATCTCTTTCTAGAAGTTGCCTCCTTCTTTTTTTTACATAGCCACATACGTATAAGTTCGTAAAGTTTATAAAGTTTTTAAAGTTTGTAAAGTTAGAGGTATTGGGGAATTATTTTTTGTTTGTAAAGTTTATAAAGTTCTTAAAGTCTATAAAGTTAGAGGAAGTGGGGATTTAATTTACTAGTCAAGAGTCAAAGAATTTATAGCCATTGTGCCTAATTATCCTGCTTATTTATTATATCACATTTAAGCAGAAAAACAAAAGCCGCGACAGCGGCTCTATACTTTTGACTTTTGAGTTTTGAGTTTTGACTTCTTATTTAATGTACTCCTCCTTAAACATCCCGACAGTCAACAAGAAATAGGTCAGCATTAGCGGGCCGATGACAATGCCGATCAAGCCAAATAGCGACAAGCCCATAAAAATACCTAGTAACGAAACCAGCGGATGGATGCTGCCGACTTTCTGCTGGATGAGCGGCCTGATAAAATTGTCCACAGTACTGATAAAGATGCCGCAAGCCAGAACGCCCAAAGCAACCAGCGGCCGCCCTGTCAAAAAGACGATTACACTGGCCGGCAGCCAAATTGAAGAAACGCCGATAATCGGAAAAAAAGACATCAAGCAGCCGGCAAAGCCCCACAAAAAAGCGCCCGGCAAGCCAAAGATTAAGAAAGTCAGTGTCAAAAGCGACCCCTGTATCAAGGCGATCAAGCCGCTGGTCAAGAGTGTGGAATAAGTGATATTGCGGAACTCATGCGCCAAGCGCACCGCGTTGCTCTTGGAAAATGGCACCAAGGCATAAATAGCTTGATAAATTTTTTCGTTAGCCGTAACCAACAAAAAATAGAAGATAAAATACATGATAACCGAAGAAATCAAAGTGTCTTTGACCGCCGACAAAGTGCCGAAGAAGATAGATTTAATAGTCGGCCCGACTTGAGTCAGCTGTGTCGACAAATCTATTTGCGGCGCTATTTGCGCCCAATAATGAGAAACCCAAGTGGAAGAACTGAGCCAAGCGGAAAATTGCGGCAATAGATCTTGGGCCTCTTGCATGATTATCGAAATCAGCAAAGAAAATGGGATCAGCAAAGCAAAAAGAGAAACCAGCATCACGCTCAATGCGGCCAAACTCTTGGGCCAGCGCCACTCGGACAACAACCATTCATACAAAGGCGAAAAGATAACATACAAAATAAGCGCTCCCAAAAAAGCATTAAGATAAGGCCTTAAGGCATAAGCCAAGATAGCTGTCGTAATCACGATAAGCGCCAGGGCTAAAGCGCGTTTAACTGTTTTTTCTTGCCACATATACTTAAGTTTGTAAAGTTTATAAAGTTTTTAAAGTTTGTAAAGTTAGAGGTATTGGGGTTTTTAACCTAAAAATACAACAAGCCCTTTCAGTCTTGCTTCATTTCTTTATAACACATATGGCAGAAATAATCGAGTGGGGCGAGAATTAATTAATCCTACTAAACTTGCGGGATTATTATTTGTGTTATAGAATAATAATCTCAACAAATTAAGCCCCGTAGATGGGGCTGGTAAATATGCCCATATGTACGAACTAACTAAACTGCCCTACGGCTTTGATGCTCTAGAGCCTTGGCTCGATGCAGCCACCATAGAAATCCACCATGACAAGCATCATCAGACTTACGTTACCAACCTAAACAAAGCGCTGGAAAATTTTCCTGATCTTTTTACCCAAACACCGGAAGAATTAATCGCCGGCTTAGACAAGCTAGCGGTGGACGAGCCGACGCGCGTTGCCATCCGCAACATGGGCGGCGGCGTGGTCAATCATAACTTTTTCTGGCAGACTATGAACCCCGGTTTGCCCAAGGACGAGGCGTTAGCTGCCGAGATTGCTAGCACTTTCGGCTCTGTCGAAGAATTCAAAAAGCAATTTTCCGCAGCCGCGCTCAAACACTTCGCTTCCGGTTGGTGCTGGCTAGTACGCAACGCCGAGAGCAAGCTGGAGATGTACACCACCGCCAACCAAGATTCCCCGCTTTCCCGCGGCCATCAGCCATTACTGACTATCGATGTCTGGGAACATGCCTATTACCTTAAATATCAAAACCGCCGCCAAGAATACATCGAAAGCTGGTGGAATGTAATTAAATTTATTTAAATCTAGCCAAAATTTGGACAGACAATGCTTAATTATTTGCCATTTATTGACAATTGGCAAAATTTGGGCTAAAATTAGGCCTGAAGTAGAGAATTATTTAGCCTCAAACTAAATGACAACCTGCTTGGTAAAAAAGTAAAGTAAAAAAATGACCAAAAAACTCTACGTGGGTAACCTGTCCTACGGTACCACGGACGGCGATTTGACTGATCTGTTTTCTCAGATTGGTGAAGTAGTTTCTGCCGTGATCATCAAAGACAAATTCTCTGGACGCTCCAAGGGCTTCGGCTTCGTGGAAATGTCCGATGAAAATGCCGACACAGCCATCGCCGAATTGAATGGCAAAGATTTCGACGGCCGCGCCCTGAACATCTCAGAAGCCAAGCCTTTGGAAAAAAAGCCACAAGCTCCCCGACGCGACAACGATAGTTTCCGCCGTTACTAAAAACCAGAAACATTCGATATAAAAAACAACCCCGAAATTTTCGAGGTTGTTTTTTTGTTCACCGCTCGGCTATTTTATTTTTTATATTTGATCTTTAATTTAATAGCTCACTTGCCCCCACTTGGCAAAGAAAGCCGCGCCGCCCAATTGAGATTCGATGCGCATCAAGCGATTGTATTTGGCGGTGCGTTCACTGCGGGCCGGAGCGCCGGTCTTAATCTGTCCGGTACCTAGCGCCACTGCCAGATCGGCGATAAAGGTATCCTCGGTTTCGCCCGAACGATGGCTGATGACCGAAGTCATGCCGGCGGCGCGGGCGCTCAAGACCGCCTGCACTGTTTCACTCAGGGTGCCGATCTGGTTCAATTTAATCAAGATAGAATTGGTCGAATCCAGCTCAATCCCCTTTTCCAAACGTTTCAGGTTGGTGACATACAAATCATCGCCCACCACTTGCAGCTTGGGAAAGCGCTTGTGGAAAGCGCCAAAGGCCTCCCAATCATCCTCGGCAAAGATATCTTCCATCGTAATGATCGGATATTTCTCAAGCAGGCTGGCATAGAAATCGGACAGTTCGGCCGCATCGATCGTCTTGCCTTCTTTGTTCAAAACATATTTGCCATCATGATAGAATTCGCTGGCAGCGGCATCGATGCCGAAAGCGAAATCGTCGCCCAAGCTGTAGCCGGCTTTGCCAATCGCCTCGCTCATCAATTCAAACGGCTCGTCGTTGGATTTAACGGCCGGCGCAAAGCCGCCTTCGTCGCCCACCGCTGTGCTATAACCCTTGTCCTTGAGTACTTTTTTCAAATGCTGATAAACTTCGGCACACATCTGCACTGCCTGCGCCATGGTCTTGGCTCCCACCGGCAATACCATATATTCCTGGATATCAGTCGCCCAATTAGCATGCTTGCCGCCGTTCATAATGTTCATCATCGGCAACGGCAGCGTATATTTGCCGCTGGCATCAGGATTAAATTTGGCCAGATAAGCAAACAACGGCTTTTTCTCCGCCTTGGCCTCAGCCACAGCGACAGCCAGAGAAATAGACAAGATAGCATTGGCACCCAGAGCGGATTTATTATCAGTGCCGTCGATCAGGATCATCTTGTTATCCAAAGCGGCCTGGTCTTCGGCCTCCATGCCGATCAGCTCTTCGGCCAATCTGGCTACATTCTGCACCGCCTGCTGTACGCCCGCGCCCAGATAGCGGTCGCCGCCATCGCGCAATTCATGCGCCTCATAAGTGCCGGTCGAGGCGCCAGACGGCACAGCGGCCGTACCGGTCGAACCATCCTCCAACACCACAGTCGCCTCAATAGTCGGATTGCCACGGCTATCTAAAATTTCTAAAGCTTCGATTGATCTGATTTTCATATGTTGTATTTACCTCCTGTACTCCAGGAGGTCTCACTAATTTGTAATAACTACTATTTTTTATATTGAATATAGAACGCCGGTAATTTAATAAATCTATTTAATATTTATCACTTCCCGCTTTAATTGTCCATTTTTCAAGGCAACATAGACAAGCTGCTTGGAGTCGAGGGAAAATTTATAATCAAAAATTAGGATGGATGTACTTATCACTTTCGCATTCAAATATAAATCGCTTACCTCATTGCCATCAGCATCACTTTGCCGGCACATAAATGCAAAATTTTTAGAATTAGGGCTATAGACAATATCACTAACCGATGAACAATCAAATTGGCCGATTGCTTTATTATTAATTATCAGAGAATATTTTTTTTGTTCATCAAGCACCCAAAAAACTAATTGCCTTGAATTAGGACTGTAGACCATTGAAGATTTCCAAAAATCGTTATCAGCAAATGAGGAATCACATTTAAATTGCGTCTGTTTCTTACCGTTGACTACTGCATAATAATAGTCTCTTCTTGAAGTTTGTAAAATATACGCAAAGTTCTTAGAATTAGGGCTAAAAAGTGTATCTTGCGCTACTGAGCCAAAGTTAGGTTGTTCCTTACCATTCACGACAACAATATTACTAAAATCCTTTCTAACAATATAAGCTAATTCTTTTGAGTCAGGACTAAATTGCAACCTACTAATTTCACCGTTATGTAAGTCGCCTTTATGTATATCTCCTTCGGTATACTTTATTTGCTCTTTTCCATTCCAGACAACAAAATATTTACCTCCGTCTTTCGCGACATAAGCGAGCTGTTTGGAGTCTGGACTATACTGCAGTGTACCAATCAAATCATATTTTCTTTGCTCTATATTATTCACAAAAATATAACTTTTTCCGTTTTTTCTCTTCTGATAAACAATCGCTTTGGAATCAGGACTGAATTTTAAATTATAAATTTCCGAATCTGACTTGGCATACTCTTTGTTGTTTAATATGACTACCCAGGTATTTATACCATTTTTGGCTACATAGGCGATTTGTTTGGAGTCGGGGCTCAACTGCACGAAGTTTGCATTAATATAATCGTAACCTTTTTGTTCTTTGCCGTTCAAGACTACATAATACTTATTGTCACGCGCTGCTAAATAAATAAATTTTGTCGAATCACCACTATAAGGATTATTAACAAATTGGAGCATTTCATATGTTTTTTGCTCTTGTCCATTCCAATTAACAAAATCCTTATCATCTTTTGATACAGCACAATTATAACTTTTCGTATTCGGACTCAACTTGCAAGTTTTCACTTCACTGGGCTGATAAGTCGCCGCACTAGCCAAGCATGGCATGACCATCAAACAAAATAATCCTAGCAATAAATAATTTTTCATAATATTTTTATTATCAATTATTTCCCCTTCTTCAGCCCATTCGCCTTGAGCTCAAAGATCTCCCCGTTTTTCCAGAAGGCGTAGTTAAGGCCTCGCATCCAATCCCAGCCGTAGAAGACGGCCTGCAGCATCATGCCGGTATCGCCGTGGGTGACGATGGCGATATTGCCCTTGGGCGTCTTGGCGATGATGCGCTTGAGGACGCGGCTGGCTCGCTGATAGAGCTTGGGGAAGCTCTCGACGCCCGGACCGTTAAAAAAGTAGGTCTTGCCGCTGATTTCAAAGGTCGTCTTAGCTAGTTTGCTAATATCACTGGTCGGCTTGCCGGTCATATAGCCGAAATCACGTTCGATCAACCCCTTATCCACATGCACCAGGTCTATACCCAGGTTTTCGGCGATAATCTTGGCCGTTTCCATAGTCCGCTTCAAGGGCGAAGCATAGACTGTCTTGATTTTTTTATCCTTAAGCAAAGTGGCAGTAGCCAAGGCTTGTTGGCGCCCTAAACGCGTCAGCTCACTATCGCGTTGTCCGTTCAAGATCTTATTCTTATTGTCCTCGCATTGGCCATGACGGACCAGATAAATCGTGCGCATAAATGTTTTTATAACCGTCTATATTACGATATAACTATAGTAGATATGGATGGATTAGACAATACATAAAAAAATACCCGCCATGGAGGCGGATAAATTTTATTTGATCGAGTAGAAATTTTTGGTCATGCGATTATAGAGACTGACATCCGAATTATACAGGTCGATTTGAAACTTCAGGCTGTTTTGATGAGCGTTATAATCCCTGGCCTTCTCGTTGTATTGCGCCACCATATCATTATAGCCGGCAGTATCACCGCTGTTAAGCTTGGCGGTTGTCTGCGCTTGGAAAGATTGCAATTGCTGCAGTTCCTGATTTAAGGCAACCCTCTGCTTATCGATTTCGGCCGTCCGATCAGCCATCGATGACTCCAACGATTTTAATTTCTCAACTTTGGCATATGTTTTGTTGGTGCCGGCGTAGGCTTTGCCTGAGGTCTTGCCGACCATCAGATAATGCCCCAAAGAAGCCGAGTCAAAAATCTTGTCAAACTGGCCGCGGAAACTGCTTAGTGTATTGGAGGTGTCGATACCATTAGCGCCAAAGCTCTGCGGATAGGCGCCAATCGGGAAAAAGCCGGTGCTTTCAATATAACAATAGCCGGTGCTGCGAAAGGCATAGCCATCAGGGCAAAGCACCGCCGCCGAAGCGTGATTGACCTCAGGATAGTTGATAAGGGCCGCGCCATAACCCAACTGGCGCATTATCGCCACCAGCAATAGAGATTTATCCGTACAAATACCGGATTTTTTATAAAGCGTTTCGTAGGGATAGTTCGGCGTGGCGTTTTTGATGTTATTAGCCTTGGGCGTATCATAGGACAAGGCTTGAACAAAATTAACAGCCAATTCCAGCGTCTCATCTTCGCTCAAGTTATCCTGCTTAGCCAACTGGCGTATACTTAACACCAGGCTAACGATAGTATTATCCCCCGCCTTGGGAGTTAGAAACATGCTGTAATAAGCTTCTTGCCAATTATCAGGCTTGGTACCGGTATACAGATAATATTTCTGGCTGTCAGCATATTGCTTGTATAAAGCCGTTGGCAAGCTTAGCCTTAATTTATAATCCTTGCCGCCATAGGGCCAAACAAATTCAATGCCTTGGGTAACAACCGCCGGCTGCGGGGCCGTGGGTCGGGGCAGATTATATTCAGACGCAATGCCGGCCAATACCTTGATATCTACCGTCAGACCCTGGGTCGTCAATTGGCTATAATAAACAGACTTTGCCCCCAAATCAATTAATTTCAAAGAAGCGGTAATATAATATAATTTATTTATTTGTCCGCTTGAGTTTAGCGAATAGGCAAAACGGCCGGCAAAACCCTTGGGTACCCCCTTTTTTTTCCAGCTCGCCAACGTCTGATCAGTCTGCTTGGAACCGAGCGCAAGCGCGACATCTTCGACGTCCTGCGACTTGCTGATATAATATCGCTTGCCGTTAGCTGGATTGACATACCAAACTGTCTGGCTGGTGCCGGCCTTCTGCAATAAAATACGGCCGTTATAATTCACCGCCACAGCACAACTAGCCAAGAAAAATAAGACAGCAGCCAGCAAGATTATTTTTTTGATCTTCATATCTTAGTAATGATAAGTCTTGTTGGCAATAATCGTAGCCGCGCGATACATCTGCTCATAGAACACCAGGCGAGCCAATTCGTGCGGCAACGTCAAGCGGGATAATGACAGATGGTTGCGATACTTCTTAAGGATACTCTCGGACCAACCCAAGGCGCCACCCACCGCGAACACCAACGGACGCTGTTCATGCTCCAACATTTCGGCAAAGCCGAAAGAATCATACTCCTTGCCGGTCTCGGTAAGGAGCCAGATGCTGGCGCTATTGTATTTAACCAACGCCTCGGCAATACGTCCCGATTCGGTGATGCGAGCTTTGGCCCGAGAACCTTCGCTAAACGGCTCCGGCTTGAGCTCGACCAGATTAAGCTTGGCATAAGGCGCCAGTCTTTTTTGGTATTCGGCCAGAGAGGCGCCGATATTCTTTTCCTTAATCTTGCCGATGGCGACAATTGTAATGTCTAACATATAATTAACCTTAATTGCTATTTTTTGAGATATTGCTGGCGCAACGAAAGAGGCAGCTTCTCTATGGCATAGCGCAAGATCGTGCGGGGCATTTGGCCGACGTGAGCGTCTAGGAATTTTCTGAGCGCCGCTTCGTCACGCTTGCCCGCTTCTCGCAACATCCAACCGACTGCCTTGTGGATCAGGTCGTGCGGATCATCCAATAATTTTTCGGCCAGCTTAAAGGTCGGGCCAAAGTCCCCTTGCTTGATAAAGGCAAAGGTGGCAATGACAGCGATGCGCCGTTCCCACAGATTAGCCGAACGCGCCAACTTATCTAGCAGCAACAATTGGCCTTTTTGGCTTAGCCACGCGCCGACAATCTTATCCGCCGTCAAATCCACCAGATCCCAATTATTAATGCCCTTGCTGTGCGCCAAATAAAACTGAAATATCTCCCGCTTGTCCTTTTCCTCTCCGGATTGAAACTTTTCTACCAGGATCAAGGCGGCGGTCAATCTTTCCTCGTGCCAATGGCTAGCCAGAAGCATAGCCACATCGCCCAAAGGCAGCTGGCTATACTTCCGCGCTATTTGCCGTTGTTCAGGGACGGTAATCCCCAAGAATTTATCACCGGCGCCATATTGACCGGAGCCGGTCTTGAAAAAGCCGGCCAATACTTTGGCTTTGTCCGGCTTAGCTAGGGCTTTTAATTCTTTTTTGACATCAAAACTGGTCATGAAGCTAATACCGCTAGGCTGCCTGGTAATGATCCTGATCATCAGCTACCGCATCCGTCTTGGTGGCATGGATAGTGCCGTCGCGATGCTCTGGAGGCATATAAATAGTATACAACTTAGCCGGCTCTGTGGCGGAGGTATTGATAATATTATGATTGGTCCCGGCCGGTATCACGACCGCCCAACCGTCCGACAATTCAAACTCCTCAGCATCCAAAATCGCTTTGGCAGTGCCTGATTCCAGCCGGATAAACTGATCCAGCTTGTGCACTTCGGCGCCAATCTCTTCGCCCGGCAACAGCTTCATGACAACCAGCTGGCCAAAAGAAGAGGTAAATAATACTTCACGAAAATTTTCGTTAGCCAAAGTCTTGGCCTCTAGATTTACTACGTATCCCATATTATTTAATTTATGCCACTTCTCCGCCTGCTGGCGGATTCGCGGTATTATAATAATTAATTTAACAATTGAGTATATTTTCCTGCCATCAGGAATTGCTTTTATTATAGCCGAATCAAATGCAAAAGCAAAGTAAATTGACTTTTGCCCCCATAACCATTATTCTAGCCAAGAAACCTATGACCAGAGAAATTATCCTTATTTTGCCCGATATCCGCTCCTGCTGGAATGTAGGCGCCATGTTCCGCACAGCCGATGGCCTGGGCGTGTCTAAGGTTTATCTGGCCGGCTACACCCCCGCCCCGCCCAACCCGCGCATCGCCAAAGTCGCCCTAGGCGCCGAAACCTGGCTGCCCTGGGAACAAGCGCCGGACTTAAATAGTCTATTAACCAAACTCAAACAAGAAGGCTGGCAAATCGTGGCTCTGGAAAAAACCGCCGCCAGCACCGACATCAGCCAAACCTCTTTCGGCGCCAAGGTCGCCCTGCTCGTCGGCAATGAAGTCGAGGGCGTTCCCGCCGACAGTCAAGCCTTAGCCGACAATATTGTGCATATCCCCATGCTCGGCCTCAAAGGCAGCCTAAACGTGGCCATCGCCACCAGCATCGCCCTTTACCAGATCCGCCACGGCCTACAAACTAACTAAAAATGCCTCCCTAACGGGAGGCATTTTTTTATTTAACAATCTATTTCTTAATCTTGACACCCAAGACATTCGGCTTTGCCTTAATCTTGGCCATCGTTTCGTTAAAGGGCTTTAACTGCCCCAAGACATCGGGATCCATGACGCAACGCAAGGACACGCCGTCGGTTGTCGAGCCATAAAGACGAGAAACTAACGGAGAAGTTCCGGCCAAGGCCCTAAAGTAATAAGTAGTGGAAGATCCTGGGACGCGCGTAGAGGAGATGTATCGAGTGTTTGAATCCGTACCAGTAAACGAACCGGCGGTCGCCCGACCCGCCAACAATGCCTTGAAGTTCTGCGTATTCTGCCGCTGCAAGACGGTACCGGCCGGATTGCAATCATCGCCATTGCGAGTAGAGACGCAAGTACTGCTAGACAAGAAAGTCTCCAGGATAGACCAATCCGTATCGGTCGGCACATGCCAGCCGACCGGACAGATGCCTCTGGCCGGCGTGGCATTACCCAGCGCCGGATTGCAATTAGCATTGCTGCAACGCGTATCAGTAGAAGAACAACAGAAAGGCAAATTCATGGCCTTGTGCCATTGATAAAGCCCGCCCTGCGCCAGACAATTATTTGTATTATTATCGCGGCAATACTTCTGCCATCTACGATCCGTATCTTGATTTTGGGCAGCGGGATAATCATAATTCACCATCTGTCCCAGGTTAACATTGGTCTGGAACCAACATTGGGTGCCTATGGCTACCGTCGGATATGTGCAAGTATCATAATTCGGCGCGTTGACATTACAGACGGTAGCAGGATAAACCACTCGGACTTCATTGCAAGCATCGGTGTTCTTAGGCAGACACTGCGTTCCACTCCAGCCATAACCGGAAGCGCATTTAAAGTAGCAGTAGTCATTGCTAGCGACATTACTATAGGTCGTATCCGTACTAGGCCACCAAACCTCGACGCCAAGACTGTTCTTGCCATAATAAATCTGGCTGATCTTAGTGGTCCTATTCCATACTGTATTAGCGGGCTTGGCGGCGCAATCTACTATTCGGCGCTTACCGACGCTATTAGCCTCACCCACAGTATCATTTCTGATACAGCGCAACGATAAGGCATAATTCTTATCAACATAGTTCCTTCTTAAACCTAGATTACTATAACGTTCAAAGGCCTGATCTTCATATTGCGTAGAGGTCAAAAAATTACCGCTACCCATAAATCCCAAAGGCCTTGAACCGTCATTAAAACCAGCCTTCTTCAGATTCCAAGCAGACTGTCCTCCATCGGCCAACTTGACCGGCAAGTACGAATCGGACAGATAATGACTATCGAGATAGAAGTTCTCATTCTTATCCCAGGCCAGATTATACAAAAGCAAACGATACTCGGCGTCTTGGGCCACGTGCCAGCGATCAGGACAGATGCCTTGGCAGCGCTTGTTATTGGCAGTATTAGCCGGACAGTCGTCGCTTTCTTCGGTTTGGCCATTCATGGCAGTATCCCAGGTATAGAGCGAGCCGTAAGCAGCATAATTAGAGCTGTCGCCGTCTGGCGCAAAACGCCCGCTGGTAATAGCCGACCCGTCCGGCTTCTTTGCAGTATTTAGATTAGTCTTCAGCCAGCATTGGCAATTGTTATTATACATTATATCGCAAATCTTAACCGTATCATAATAACCGCCATTCGGCCCGCCATCATATTTAACCGTACCGCAATCAGCCCTATTAATCTCCACGCAGGCGCTGCCATTCCAGGTATAGCCGGTAGCGCAGGTATAGTAACAAAAATTGGTGCTTGCGCCAGGATTATATGTCACCGACGTACTGGGCCACCAGACTTCGGCGCCGCCGGCATCCTTGCCATAATAAATCTGGGAGATACTGGAGGTGGTATTTCTGATGGTATTGGCAGGCAGAGCGCTACAATTACTGTTACGCCGCTTGCCGACGCTGGCAGCTTCGCCTATCGTATTATTATTGATGCAGCGAACAGACATCGTATATCCACTATTAAAATCCCTTCTTAAGCCAGTCACATTATACCGATAAAAAGTTTTGGCGGCAAATTGCGTCGAGGTTAAGAAAAACGCTCTACTGCCAAAATAATTGCTATTTTTACCCGCTAATTTCACATCAAAGCCGGACGAACCGCCACTAGCCAATTGAACATCCAGACCAGAATCAGACAGATAATGATCACCGTCATCGTAAAAATGTTCATTTTTATCCCGAGCCAGATTGTACAGTAGCAATCGATACTCGGCATCTTGAGCCACATGCCAGCCATTAGGACAGATGCCTTGGCAACGCTTGTTATTGGCGGTGTTAGCCGGACAGTCGTCGCTTTCTTCGGTTTGGCCATTCATCGCAGTTGCCCAAGTATAGAGCGAACCATAAGTATCATAATTAGCGTTATCTCCGCCCGGCGCGAAACGTCCACTGGTAATAGCCGAACCATCCGGCTTCTTGCTGGTATTGAGATTAGTCTTCAGCCAACACTGGCAATTATTGTTGTTGGCTAGATCACAGATCTTAACAGTATCGTAAGAACCGCTATTCGGCCCGCCGTCATAAGGGACCGTGCCGCAACCAGTATTAGCCACGACGCAACTACTGCCATTCCAAGAGTAGCCGCTAGCGCAATTATAATAACAATAGTCAGTGCTAGGGCTAGCGCTATAAGCAGGAGTTGTGCTTGGCCACCAAACTTCCTTGCCGTCCCAGTCTTTGCCATAATAGATCTGCGTAATACTGGAGGCGGTGTTCCGGGCAGCGCCTGCGGGCGGAGCGCCGCAAGTACTGAGGCGGCGTTTGCCGACACTGGCCGCCTCATCTTTCGTGTCATCAGCAATACAACGGACTGACATAGCATTGCGAGCATCCTTGATATCCGCTGATTCGTACTCCAATGTACCTCTTCTAAGCGCCGTATTAGAACTTCTATAGAAAGCGTTCTTGGCAAAAGAAGAAGATGTCAAAAAATAAGCCATATTGCCATAGTAATTATATCTACCCACATTATAATAACCGGCTAATTGGATATCAAAAGCGGAGGAGCCGCTATTTGCCAACTTCTGAGATAAGTAACTATCAGAAATGTAATGATCAAAAAGATCAAATCTTTCAAAAGCCTTAGTTGTTAGATTAAACATCATCAAACGATATTCCGCATCTTGCGCCACATGGAAGCCCTTGGGACAGAGCCCGCGGCAGCGCTTACTGCCAGCGGCATTGGCAGTACAATCCGCCTCCAGTTGGCCATTCATCGCAGTCGGCCAATAGTATAGCGAGCCATAAATATCGTAATTAGCTTCTTTTCCATCAGGTGCGAAACGCCCTTCGCTCACCGGGCTGCCATCTGGTTTAATCGCCGTATTTAAATTCTCTCTCAACCAACACTGGCAATCTTTACCGGCAGGACTACAGATTTTAACCGTACGATAATTGCCGCCCGAACGTAGCACGCCGTCTTCGTCATAAGCGCCGCCGTCATACTTGACCGTTGGCCTGTCTTCGCAAGCCTTGGGCTCAATCAGTATACAACCTTTAACACCGTCGGTTCTCAACTTGTATCCCTTTTTGCATTTCCAAACGCAAGGATTCAATGGTTCGCTGGCTTTTTCGTTATTAGTCCAAACATTGGGGACATAGCTGGCATCCGAGTAAACCTCAGGGCCCAAGATAACACTCAGACTGGTCTTGCCGTCAGTATCGTAAGGCTCCAGATTCGGCGGATTGCCGCCGCACTTCAACAAGCATTTTTTCTCAATCGGATCCCAGGCATAACCCTTGCTGGTAGCGCATTTATAATGACAATCGCCTTCCGTCTCGCTATAAATCGTCCCAGGATTAGTACCGATATATGTATCTTTTGCATCTTTTGTATTCCACTCGGTCCCCGGTTCTGGCTTGGCGTCGCACTTTTTTTCACCTAACACGCAAGCCGTATGATCGCTATTTACCACATAACCCTTATCACAACTCCATAAACAAAGGCAGGTGCCGGAAACGCCATTGGCGCAGTTATCCGGGTTGCTAGGCTGATCATTAGGCGTATAGGCGGCAGTTCTGGCATCGGGATTAAAGGTCCCATCTTGGCAGTTCCATGTGCGGTCATAATGATCAATCAGATTCCAAAAGGAATTATCAGGCTTGCCGCTGCAATTATACGGCTGCGTGTCCGGCACGCAAATGCCATTCGCATAGCTGGAATTAGCGGCGCAATGCCAGGTGCAAGGGGCTGACTCAGTGGCAGCGCCATCTTGCAGCTTGCTATAAGTCCAAGAAGAGGGACGATAAGGGTCTGTATATTTTTTGGGCCCGATGACATAATTACAACTTGTCTTGGTCGGATCCGTAGTCGGGTCAGTGCCGCCGCAATCCTTCGGCTTAGCCGTTCGCGTACAGCCGGTAGCCGCATCAACCCAAGTATATGTATAATCCTTGTCATCAGGCAGACAATGATAACGGCACTCGGAATCGCTGGCAACGGTATCATATTCATAACCATTGGCAGGAGTCCAGCCTTTGGCTTTGCTATAGGTTTGTTTGATGCGAGTTACGCTGTTTTCTTTGGTGTAAGCCGGCAATGTTTTAGGCGTGCAATCTACAGTCCGTTCATTGATGCACTTTTTGGTACTTGCGTCCCAAGTATAATCATCTGCGCAATCATAGAAACAACCGCAATCGCTAATATCGCCGACATGCGCCGCTGCGCATTTTGACGGGATGCAAACAGGCGGACGCGCAGTCCTATCTACGGTCCGATTAAAAGTTCCGTCAGCCACCCACTTCCAACCCACTTGATTGGGCTCTTCGCACTTCTTTGGATCGCATATCAATTTAATGCAATCTTTACCATCCCAAATATAACCGTTGTTCTCGTCGCAAGCAAAGGAACATTCGCCATCAGCGCTCTTATAGCTCATGTTCTTGGCGGGCGGCGTCCAAGGACCGCTGGCGCAAGTCCAAGTCTGCTTGAATTTACTGCCTACGATAGTATATTTTTTGACCGCACTGCGTAGATATCGCTGCAAATCGGTGCATTCCGATAACCTTGTATCAGGAACACATGCTTTTTTATCAATATCATAGTGAGTATTCGGAGCAGAACATTCATAATCACAACCCTTAACGACACTGGAATTACCGGCAAAATAGACAGGCTTCAAAAGCTGCTTAACCGCTTCATCGCTCGGAGCGTAGCCAGGCGGCTTCAGGGTATCATTGTAAGTCTGAATAATCACACTGTGGCCAGCCACATAACTGGCGCATTTATTAGTCAATATTGGACAATCATTAATTTTAGTCTTGCCGACGCAACGGCGGGAAGACTCATCATAGATATGATTCTCATCACAAATATAGCGACACTCCGTAGAGGATTGTTCCGTGTTATAAGAAGTGGTGGAGTTTTTCGGCGTCCAGACTCCAGCTCCACCTACCACTTCGCATTTCTGTTGGTAGCTGCCAACTGTCCACCATTTGGCGCCAGTCGGCAAAGCGCCAGCTGCCAATAGATCACATATAAATTTACGATCAGGGCACGCCCTATCGCTGTTAATATTCTGAACTACGCATACCCCGTCTTTCAGTGAGATTACCTTGCCTAGATCAGCGCACCCCGTGCAATCTTTAGTACCGCACTTTTTGTCACAATTATATGTTGTAGTGATTATATCGTCCTCTCTGCAAGGCTTGGTGGCACTGCAAACATGTTCAACTTTTTTTTGTTCGTCTCCTTTGACCCACTCCGGATTGCCAAAACAAGGCACGTTAACCGGTCTCATAACCGTATCTGACCCCTCGCAGTCCTTTCCGCACTCATTAGGCGCAGGGTTATTACAAACCCTCTTATATACTCGAGCAATAGCCTTCGAACAAGTCTTATAATTGCATTCACCTGCCGATTCGTCATGATCAAATTTTAAATCAGACCAGCCGCCGTTAACGGCGCTAGACTTATCACAAGGATCTTTGTAACAACCAACTCCCAGCGCTGTAGAAAAGTCTCGCAATTTCATTGTGCCCTTTGAAGCGGCGGCAATATGCTCAGCATCAGTCATACAACTCCACCCAGGATTGCAAGGCACGAATTCTATATTTTTTTTGCATTCACAGTCGGCACAGGTAGAGGTATAAGTATTATACCCCTTTGTGCCATTCTTATTCGTCGCGCATTCCGCAGCATATTTAAGGCAGCTAGCATCATCAGTGCACTCAGCTTTGCCCCAAATGGCCTTACCGGTCTTCGAATCAATTCGACATATATTACCAAGGGAATAGTTAAAAACATAATAAGCGCAATTACAATAGCCGCTTATGCATTGAGCCAAATTCGTATACATTACGTTAGAACAACCGCTTGATAAATCACTAAAAAAATTATTATTATGGTCAATGATGCCATTAGATTGGATGCGCGCTTCCCATCCCGTTGCGTGACAGACACTTGGCCAAGGGTCCGGCGCATGCACCTGTTCACAGAAAGCATTACAGGAAGCATCAAGGCCTTCCTTATAGCAGCGCTGGGTTTTACCAGCTTCAACAGCGCTTGGAGGAACTACAGCCGGAGCCGTAGCGCCAAAAATACCGGTGCTCGAGGAGGTCGCATTGGAATTCGAAGAGCAAAACGTAATCATGCCAGGGCATTTCCATTGATAGGCCTTTAAGGCGCTATTATAGCTGGTATTATAAGTCGCTCCAGGAAAGCCGACGCAAGTGCCGGAGTTGCCGACCACCGGCCCGCAAGAAACGGCCACAGCCAAAACCGATCCAGCTGACACGACGAATAAACCGCCAAAAAACAAAACCAGCGCCCTCGCTACATTGACGCCCGACACTTTGATTTTAAACATAGGAGATTATTAAATTTTACTATTTGCATTTCAAAGTTATCAACAAGATAACCGTTCACATAATTATAACACATATCAAAAGCCAGATAAACAAGGGCTCAATACATCATTTCACAACACCACAGCTGCTAATTATTACATATTTAGAATCACCATAGCTACATTGCGCACCGCCCCAAACAACTTCTCCTTCTTTAACAAAACTCACTCCAGTATACTAGTATACTGGAGTGAGTTTTGTTGATATTTATGCTTGTTTTGGTTAATAAAAAGCCTCTCAAACTTTAAGTCCTAGAGGCTTTAGAAAAAGGCAAACTACCGTTATTTACTCCAATATCCCCTGCTCGACAGGGATTGTCAACCGGCCTTACATGCCGGTTTCCTTGGATTTGCCGAGCTGCGCTTCCTTTTCCATTGCTGACATTTTCTTCTTAAGCTCAACCATCTTCAGCTCCCTGCCAACCATCGCCTTGTTTGTTTTATTCAATAAATCTACCGTTTTTTTTAATTCCCCTGCCGCCGCTTCCAACTTCTTGTTTTTCTCTTCCACCTCCGCCGTCCGTTCCTTAACCTTATTCTCCAAACTTTTGTAGGCTGCGGTAATTTTGCCCACCATTTCATTAAAGGACTTCGCTAACACGCCAACCTCGTCGCCGACTGCTGTTTCTGATTCGCCGATTCTATTATTAAACTTGCCGGCGGCGATTTCTTGCGTTATATGACTAAGCCGCGAAATCCTCTTGGTAATCTGGCTGACAAACAAATATATAATTAAAATAGTCAAAAGAATGGCAACTATCAAAGATAATAGGATAGTAAAGTTTACCGTGTCGCTAAAAGCCGACAGTTCAGCATCTAATTTCTCATAAATAATAGTCAGCCTGCCATTGGATTTATAGCCGACAAAGCTATTATTTACCTTAAAGTAGCCCTCTATTTGACCATTGGCTAATCTTTTTTTGACTTCGATGATTTCGCCTTCTTCTTTGCCGCCAGATTGATTCAAGTCTGTTATTATTTTCTGCGTGTTCAAAAACTGTACGCCATTATGATCAATCATGTCGACGACGCTATTTTTCTGCAAATCCCACAGATAGGCGCGCAGTTCGGTCAAATCAACCAGCCCTACAATATCGCCGATCAGCTCATCTTTAGAATTCTTAATCGGGATCGCTACCGCCAAAACAGGCTTCTTGCTAACCGTACTGATAAAGGCGGAAGAAAGATAAATTTGCTTGGTCTTTAATAGTCCTTGGCAATAATCACGGCCGGAAAAATCGGTACCGACAAATGGGAGCGACTCTTTGTCGCCAGACAAAAGAATGCAAGATGGACCGACTATCTGATGCAAGTCGATATTCTCGATAACGTCCACCGTATCATTAATATTAGTCAGCTTTTGTGAGACTTGCGCCAACAAAGCCGGATCTTTTGTTTCTAACGCCCGTACAACCAAAGGATCAGTCGCCAAATTACTAAGGCTATTTTCAGCACCGCTTAAATATAAGTCGGCCAACTGAAAGGTATAACTGATATTATTTTTGATGTCGCTATTAAAATGAGTGGTTAAGTTCTTGTCATTTTGCCAAAAAACTACCATGCCCATAACTGTGCCTACAATAGCCAAAACGCCAACTACCGCTAAAATTAATTTTATCTTAATAGACATAAGATTATTTGATTATTTCTCTAACAAAGCTTGGGTCAATAATTTCCGTAGAATCAATCATGTCCCTGATAAGCCCTTTTTCCTTTAAAAATACACCAGCCTGTCGAATAAGGCCGTGCAAAGAATCTCTGTTGGTATTATACGCCATCAGATTTTGATTGCCGCCTAAGCCTACCAGCTTGATAGTGGCAAACTGGGCCTTTAATTCGGCAGCCGAAATCTTAAAATATTTAGCGCCAATCTCATAAGCCGCATCAGGATTGGCAGCGATAAAATCCATAGCCTTAAAGTATGCTCGCGTTACCGCCGCCACTTTGGTTGGATTATTGGCCACATAATCGCTCTTAAAGACCAAGGCATCGATAATCAACCCCGGCGAGTCAGCCGAAGTATAGATGCCCCAGCCTTTGCCGAGCTTCATAACTTGCGAATAATACGGCTCATAAGTAACCGCCGCATCAACCGAATTAGAAGCAAAAGCGTTTGCCGATTCTTGCGCCGAGAGGTTGACAATTTGGACATCAGTCAGATTGAGATTACTCTTCTTCAAAGCATCATATAACAGATATTCTCCCAAAGTGCCTACTTCTACGGCTATCCTCTTGCCTTTGAGCTGGCTGACGTTTTTAATTTCATTTTTAGCGATAATGCCGTCGGCGCCGTCGGAATAATCGGTCGCCAAGATGATCTTCAGCTTTTCTCCTTGGCTATCTTTTGCCACCACGTCAATCAATGCGGTGCCGCCGGAAAAATTAATTTTACCGGCAGTTAAATCGCTCAGCAGATTAACATAATTGCCCTCTTCCACCAAATTAACATCCAAGCCTTCTTGTTTAAAAAACCCTCGTTCATAGGCCACCAAATACGGCAATTCACCCGGCCAAGCATTCCATCCATAAGTAATTTTTTCCAAATTATTGGGCCGAATCTGCTGATAATAAAAATAGCCGCCGATCAGAGCAGTTGCCAAGACAACAACCGTTATTAAAATAATCTTTTTCATACACCTAGCTTGTTTAAGATAATGCTTATGTATTCCTTTGTTCACTTATTACAAATTGCATTATACCATAGTCCGCGACAGTCGAAAAGAACAAATAACCAAAGTTTTTAATACAAAAAAACACCGAGAGGTGTTCTTTGATATGTTCTAAATAAATAATTCTTAATCATTAATTCATTTTGCCCTCGGCAAAATGTCATGTCGGGCTGCGCGGAATCGGACCGCGACTACATGCACCCCATGCACGCGTACTACCACTATACTACAGCCCGTTGTTAAGATTTTTACTATAATCGATATAGACAAAAGTAAAATATTAAGCGTGCGCACGCGCTGCGCCCGTCCGTAGTTCTGAGCCTGCGAAGAGCGAAGGCGGGTACTACCACTATACTACAACCCGTAATCAATTATCAATTACGAATTATCGATTAAATAAAATCGGTTTCATCACATGCATTCTGTTGGACTGCGTCCGCCCTGGGCGGATAAACTCCATTAAACCGCTATCTTTAACTTGTTCTATGTCGGGCTGCGCGGAATTGAACCGCGATCGCACGAACCCGAATCGCGCATAATACCTTTATACCACAGCCCGACACAGAACACGTTAAACCCAATTGCACGAACCCGAATCGCGCATAATACCTTTATACCCGCCTCCTCGGCGGGTCGCCGGGGAGGCGACCACAGCCCGACACAGAACACGTTAAACCCAATTGCACGAACCCGAATCGCGCATAATACCTTTCGCCTATTAGGCGACCACAGCTCGACACAAGGCACGTGATGAAACTTGCCCTAGAACTTTTCAGCTGTCAATCTATTCAAAACGTAGTTAAATATAGACAAAACCAAACTAAAAAGCAAGGCGGTCCAGAATCCAGGCACAAAAAAGCCTTTGATTAAGGAAGAAACCAACATCATCAAGGAGGCGTCTATCACCAAGGTGAATAAGCCCAGAGTCAAGATAGTAATCGGCAGAGTCAACAAGATCAGCAAGGGCTTAAGCGATACATTCACCAAGCCGAAGATAACCGACAGCCACAACGCCGTCCAAAAGCTTTGGACAACCACTCCCGGCACCAGATAGGAGGCCAGCAAAATAGCCCCAGCCGATAATATCCATTTAATAAACCACATACAATTAGGTTAATTGATAATTAACTTAGCCCCACGCCGCTAAAGCTATACGGGACACCACTTCGCTGTTGATAAACACAAGCAGTGCGGCAGAAACGGTGCGTGCACCGCGAAGCTCCGGGTATTCACGGAGCGAAGTGGTGGACCTAGGCGGAATCGGACCGCCGTCTGTGCAATGCGAATGCACTGTGCTACCACTATACCATAGGCCCAATTAGGCACACCTAAGGCCCGCCTTGCTCAATCAACCATCATACAGTCAATAAAACAGGGCGAGGCAGGCATGCCCTTGTAAACTCCAAATACTATAAAGCAAATATCCGAAAAAATCAAATATTGGCTTATTTTACCAATTCTACGCTATTTATCTTCACATCCGTTACCGGATGGTCATTCGCGTCAGTCACCATCGACTCAATCTTCTTGACCACTTCCATACCGGCTACAACATAACCAAAATTAGTATGCTTGCCGTCCAGCCAAGGAGTTGCCTGAGCTGTCACGATAAAAAATTGCGAGCCATTGGTATTCGGTCCGGCATTAGCCATAGCCAAGCTGCCAGCAACCAGCGGATGGCTGTTGAATTCATCGGCAAACTGGTAGCCCGGGCCGCCCTGGCCATCGCGCGAGCGATCAGCGCCCTTGGAATTTGGGTCACCACCCTGGAGCATAAAATCCTTGATAACCCGATGGAAAGCGGTGCCGTCATAAAACTTAATCAAGCTTAGCTTAATAAAGTTTGCCACCGTCTTGGGCGAATCACTGCCATAGAATTTAACAGTAATATCCCCGACACTGGTGCGCAGCTTGGCGCCGCTATATTCAGCGGATAGCTCTTCATCTGTACTACCGGCAATTTCCTCATTGGCGGCAAAAAGATCTTTAGTATTTTCTGGCATAATATTTAAACTTTATAATTTTTCTTAATCGCTTTGTCTTCTTCTTCACGCTTTTCTTCGATCAAGCTCCTGGCCTGAGCGCGCAAAGTTTCCAAATCTTCTTTCATTAATTCTTCGGCCCGCACCAGCAGATGGTCGCGCGTATTATGGCGCGGATCTTCCAGTACTTCCGCCAACAGGCAATCCAGCAAACAGCCGAATTTCGGTCCCGGCTCGATGTGCAGATCATTAATCAAATTGTCGCCATTGATAGCCAACATCTTGACCGACACCGGATCATTCTGCACCTTTTCCATCATATACTGCAAGTGACGCAGTTTATAAGGCATAGCCTTGGGCGTGCCGGAACCCAGACGATCGGCCACTCGCAAGTCGATTAAATCCTGCAGATTCTCACGGCCGGTTTTAGCAATCAAGCGCCGCACGCTGGCCGCCGTCACCTCATCCACCATATAATAGAACATATGATTCTTGACCAGATTAGTCACGCGGTCGATATCGGCCGTCGGAAACTTAAGCCGCGTCATAATCTTGCGCGTCAGCTTGGCGCCTGTGTATTCATGATTATAAAAAGTGGCGATGCCGTCGATAATCTTGCGTGTCTGCGGCTTGGCGATGTCGTGGAACAAGGCGGCCAAACGCACCTGCCATTGCTGATTGGGACAATGTTTAAGACTCAAGAGATTATGCTCAAAGACATCATGGATATGGTGGCGGCTCTGTTGCACTCCGCTGCCCGCATCCAGCTCAGGAATAATATAATGCAGCAGATTCAAATCCTTCATTTTACGGATGCCAAAAGCCGGGTCTGGTGCCGACAAAATCTTAACAAGCTCATCCTTGATGCGCTCGTTGGCCACAAAGCGAATAGACGGCGCCAGCTTGGCGATATTACGTTCGGTTTTCGGCTCTATATCAAAGCCTAATTGGCAAGCAAAGCGAACAGCCCGCATCATGCGCAAAGCATCTTCCTTAAAGCGCCATTCCGGCTCACCCACCGCGCGGATTACCCTCTTCTTGATATCCTTCTGTCCGCCGAACAGGTCAACCAGCACGGCCGGCTCCCCGCCCACCTCGACGATCGAGCGAAACTCGCCCAGCTCCATGCCGCCCGATTCCGGTACCGGCATTAGCGCCATGGCATTGATAGTAAAGTCACGGCGTTCCAGATCTTTGTCCAGCTCGGTCTCGAAGTTCACCTCATCGGGCCGACGATGGTCGCTGTAGCCCTTTTCGCTGCGGTAAGTAGTGACTTCCACCACATCTTCGGTCACGCCATCTTCATTCTGCACCTTGACTAGGACAGTACCGAAAAGATTTTCATAAACCGCGGTCGGAAAAAGCGCCTGCACCTGTTCAGGTCGGGCATTGGTGGTAACATCCCAATCATTGGGTATCCGCTGCATCAATGAATCGCGCACGCAACCCCCCACCGCATAAGCTTCGAAGCCGGCAGCCTGCAGAGTCTTAATGATTTGTAACAAATAGTCTGGAAACATAATATGATTAAACTACTAGAATTCGGGATAAATTGCAACTATAACTCGTAATCTTCTGCCTTGCAAGACGCATTTTGCCGTCAGCTGCAAGCATTTTCAACTGGTGACAATTTGTCACCAGTTCACTTCCCTCTTCACGTAAGCGTTGAGCTAGTTTATTCCAATACTTACGTGCCTTTAGATCATCTGACTCATCGATTAAAAGCTGCACTACATCAACCAATGAAAACCACCATTCTTTTTGGAAAATAGTTCTTCTAACGGTCTTGCCCTTAAATATGGCAAGCTGATTTTGATTATCCATATTAATTATATCTATAAAGCAAACCTGGCCGGCGCACCCCTGCGCCCGCCCGATTAACCTTTACATCAGAATACCAAACTAGCGTAATTTCAGCTGGCTTTCCGCTTGAGTCGCTTGTTTGTATAGCCCAGCCAAACTGCTCATAAAGGGCGGCAGATAGTTGAGGGCCAGGGCCAATGAAATAGCAACCAGCAAGAACTTAATCCAGAACATGATCTGACTAAAGACCATGTGTCGATACAGCCTCTTGGTTAGGCGGTTGTTCTCCTCCAATAAAAAGGCATTCTGCTCCAAGACCACCATCAGCTCGGCATTGCTGAATTCCTTGATTTTAGGCTTGGGCATAGCCGGACCGGCAAACCTAATCCCCTCCGACACCTTCACCTTCGGCTTGGCCGAGACAACAGGCGGATTTAATTTTTCTACTTTTTTCATATAGCTATATTGTACCAGATTATGGAGAAAATAAAAATAATTCAAATTTTCAAATGAATTATTCTTATTTGAATTACATTTTAATTTTGAAAACCTCGTATTTGACAAAAGCCGGCGATGGCGGCCGCTTCTTTAGCCATAGCTGTCAGTTCGGCTTGCTTAAAACCCCGCGCGCCCTTGAAGTTAGGGTCGACCAGCTCCACATCGCTAATCAAAGCCTGCAGATACCACTTCTGCGCGCCTTTGAGCAACCCAGCCATCTCCAGTATATCTTGGCGCGTATGCAGGTCAGGCGCCACCGTCGAGCGGAATTCATAAGGCAGGCCGCTAGACATGATCAGGCCGATACTCTGAGCCAGCCTGCTCCAATCAATCGGTACGCCTACCACTTCCTTATAGCTCCCTGGCGCCGCTTTGACATCCATAGCGATATAATCCACCAGTCCTTCATCAATCAGCTTCTTAAGCATCTCCAGGTTAGTGCCATTGGTGTCCAACTTAATCTGATACCCCAGAGCCCTGATCTTGGTAATAAACTCCGGCAAGTCAGGATGCAAGGTCGGCTCCCCGCCAGTTATCACCACGCCATCCAGCTTGCCGCGCCGTTCTTCCAAGAAAACAAAAAGATCATGCTCCGAAATCGAAGCATCATCTTTTTTGGTATTTAACGTCTCGCCTCCTTGTTGGGGCCAGACAAGCATGGGATTGTAGCAAAAGCGGCAACGGAAATTACAGCCCTGGGTAAAAACGATGGCTGATAGCAACCCAGGGTAATCCAATAAAGACAATTTTTCCAAGCCGCCGATTTTCATAGCCAGAATTAATTCTGACCATCCACTTCGTAGGTCTTGCGATCGCAATATTCGGACTGTTTGCCCTTGTTCCAGTTTTTGACCGGCGTAAACCAACCGACTACGCGGGAATAAACGATACACTCTTGACGCTGTGTTTGCACTGGGCTCATAAGTTTGGAAGGATAACTTATAAATCAAAGCCTCCTATATTAAATTAATTAATGTTTATACTCAATTATTAAATTGATTTGTATAATACCGCGAAGCTTATTTATTAATCACAGCCAATATTAAACAATTAACTGAACAGATAAAATTGAAAAATCTGGATTAATAAAGCGAGGTGGTATAATTAACATTCGCCGCAATTCTTCTCGCGCTCGCTCTCGATATCCGCATAGCCCAGCTCCTGGTCGCACTTGGGGCAGAATTTATGCTCGCCAGACAGATAGCCGTGCTTGGGGCAGATAGAGAAAGTCGGCGTGATAGTGAAATATGGCAGATGATAGTTCTCGACGATCTTCTTGACCAGCCGTTTGGCCGAATCGCCCGACTCCAGGCGTTCGCCCACGAAGCCATGCAAGACCGTACCGCCCGTATACTTGCTCTGCAGCTTATCCTGCAAATCCAAAGCGCTAAAGATATCGCGGGTAAAGCCGACAGGCAGATTGGTAGAATTGGTATAATACGGATCAGCCTCCTGTTCCCGCCAAGCTTCTTCGTTAGCGGCGATAATCTCTGGATAAAGCTCTTTGTCCTTCTTGGCAAAGCGATAAGTAGCGCCCTCAGCCGGACTGGCTTCCAGATTATACAGATTATTGGTTTCGTTCTGATAATCCATCAGACGCTCGCGCATGAAGTCTAGGCTTTCCAGAGCGAAGGCTTGGCCCTCAGGACTGGCCAGATCTTTGCCTAACAGATTCAACAATGATTCGTTCATGCCGTTGATGCCGATTGTATTGAAATGATTCTGCCAATAGGTGCCGAAACGCTCTTTGATAGCATCCAAATAATGAGCGCTATAAGGATACAGTCCGTCATCCGACAATTTCTCCAACACCTTACGCTTAATCTCCAGACTCTCTTTAGCTAGATCCATCAGATCTGATAAACGTTGTTTGTATTCCGCTTTATCCTTGGATAAATATCCAATGCGAGCCAGATTGATAGTAACAACGCCCAATGAACCGGTTAGCGGATTAGCGCCAAACAGACCGCCACCACGCTTGCGCAACTCGCGATTATCCAACCGCAAACGACAACACATCGAACGAGCATCGTCACGGTCCATATCTGAATTAACAAAATTAGAGAAATATGGCACGCCAAATTTAGCAGTCATCTCCCACATCTTCTCCAGACTAGGTCTCTGCCAATCAAAATTTTTGTCAATGCAATAGGTAGGGATAGGGAAAGGGAACATACGACCGCGGCCATCACCCTCTATCATCACCTCAGAGAAGGCTTCATTAAAAGTATCCATCTCGGATTGAAAATCACCATAACGATCGGGCATAATCTGGCCTCCCAGCACTACATGTTCTTCGCCAATCATCTTGGAAGGCGTAACATCCAGAGTAACATTAGTAAATGGGGTTTGAAAACCTACTCGAGTTGGCACATTCAGATTGAAAACGAACTCCTGCAAAGCTTGCTTCACGTCCTGATAACTCAATTTGTCATACCGGATTAGCGGTGCTAGATAGGTATCAAAATTAGCAAAGGCCTGAGCGCCGGCTGCCTCGCCTTGCATAGTATAAAGGAAATTGACAATCTGCCCCAGTGCCGAACGGAAATGTCTAGGCGGCTTGCTCCAAACCTTCTCATCTACACCGCCGAAACCGCGGACCATTAAATCGTGCAAATCCCAACCGCAACAATATGGCGCCAAAAGGCCTAAATCGTGGATATGGAAATCACCACCGATATGAGCATTGCGAATCGACTCGGGGTATAGTTTGTTCAGCCAATATTTAGCGCTAATGGCGCTGGCAATGTAATTATTCAGCCCTTGCACCGAAAAGCTCATGTTGGAGTTTTCTTTGAGACGCCAGTCAGCCCGGCCTAGATAATCTTCCATTAGATGGGCGCCTTGGTCATCGGCGATATCGCGCATCTGGCGATGTTGCTCGCGGTACAGGATAAAGGCCTTGGCAATCTTGACGTAACGGTTCTTAATCAATATCTCCTCCACCATATCCTGCACTTCTTCAACTGCCGGAATGGAATTGGCATGGAATTTCTGATTCAGTAGCTCCGAAACTTCCAGAGACAAACGATCGGCCAAAGCCTGATCATCTACGCCGACTTCTTTGGCTGCCTTGTAGATAGCCTTGCTGATTTTTGCCAAATCGAAATCCAGGATGTCGCCGGAGCGTTTACGGATTTTAGTGATAACTGCTTGCATGGGAGGAGGAGGTCGGACCGAAGCCCAGACGTTAATTATTTAAGTTTAATGAGATCGTTAATCGCTTTTTTGAAAGTCTCGGCGTCTTCGAAGGATTTGTAGACGCTGGCAAAACGGATGTAGGCCACTTGGTCGAACTGCTTAAGGCGCTGCAAGACGATTTCGCCAATCTGTTCGGTGGTGATTTCGTTCTTCTTGAGCGTTTGGATATCCAATTCGACCAGGTTTATCAACTTTTTAAATTCGCTTTCGTCATACATGCGCTTTTCCAAGGCGCGACGCAAGCCTTTGACTATCTTCTCTCGATTGTAAGCCTCTTTGCTGCCGTCGCGCTTGATGACAGCCAGATCCAAGATTTCCATTTCTTCGTAAGTTGAAAAACGGAACTCACACTTGAGACATTCTCGACGGCGGCGGATAGACAAGCCTTCGTTGACTACGCGCGAATCAACAACCTTGGTATCTTCATAATGGCAGACTGGGCATTTCATAAAATCTAATTTATAACTAGGGCGGCTGGGAGGAAAGGCCACTTTAATAAAAAACTATAGCCTAGCTTGCCACTGGAACAAAATTTTGACTAAAATTAGCCAAAGTGACCAACGGCCAAATACTAGATATAGTATACGCTTTTTTGTCAAGACACAAGATATTGTGTTAATATCTCAATTATACATCTTTTGGGAATCAGGGTCAAACTGCCTAAAATTAGGCATTTTATGCTCTCAACTTGACTCACTCATCTAAACATTTTATGTACTTGTGGATAATCCAACAGACTTGCTTGGCAACCATAAACATAACAAAAAATAGAGCAAGGTGCTCTATTTTATCTATAAATCAAATAATAAAACTACATCATTTTCTTCCGAATAAAAGCCGGAATACCCAGTTCGTCTTCCTCTACCGGTTCTTCGTCGACCAAGATTAGCGGCTTGCGCTTGGCCGGCTCGGACTGGGCCTGCTTAATCGGGCTTGGTTTGGGCCTAGGCTGAAAATGATGTTCGGAAATATCTTCGTCAAGCAATTCCGGTTCTTCGTGTTTTTCCAGATAGACATTGGGTGTATAGCGGCGATCTTCGTTTTTCTTGGTTGAGGCGCGGCCGATATTAAAGCCGGTAGCTACTACGGTAATCTTGATTTCGTCTTTGAGCTTATCATCTATGCCGGCGCCAAAAATAATCTTGGCTTCCGGATCAGCCGAACTGGTAATGACTTTAGCCGCTTCGTTAACATCGGACATCGATAAGCCGGCGCCGCCAAAGATAGTAAAGAGCACGCCTTTAGCGCCATCGATCGACATTTCCAATAATGGCGAATTGATGGCCGCTTTGGCCGCCTCGACAGCCTTGTTCTCGCCGGAAGCCCGGCCGATGCCCATTAAAGCAGAACCGGCCTCGGACATGATAGTCTTAACATCATTAAAGTCGACGTTAATCATGGCGTGGACGCTGACAATCTCGGAAATACCCTGTACGCCTTGGCGCAAGATTTCGTCCACAATCATGAAGGCGTCAAGGATACTGGTTTTCTTGTCGATTACTTGTAATATTTTGTCGTTATGGATAGTGATGATAGCGTCTACCTTGTCTGATAATTCGGCCAAACCTCGATCCGCCACATTAGAGCGCTGCACTCCTTCAAAAGAAAAAGGCTTGGTAACGACAGCTACAGTCAAGGCGCCCAAATCCCGAGCTATCTGAGCCACAACCGGCCCAGCGCCCGTACCGGTTCCGCCGCCCATGCCGCAGGTGATAAAAACCATGTTGGCGTCCTTAAGAGCCTCACGGATATCGTTCTGCGCTTCTTCGGCTGCCTGGCGGCCTAATTCGGGATTCATACCGGCGCCTAAGCCTCGGGTAATCGTCTTGCCGATATGAATTTTTTTGGCGGCTTTGCTGTAATGCAAAGCTTGGACATCGGTATTAATGGCGATAAAATCGACGCCTTTAATCCCTGCTTCAATCATGCGATTCAAAGCGCTGCCGCCCGAACCGCCGACGCCGACAACTTTAATTTTGGCGAAAGTTTCCACTTCCGGTCTAATTTCTGGCATAGTGTTTAAACATTGTGAACTGAGCAATATCAGCCCAAATCTCGCTATCAAAAAAGGCTTTCTCTATGACTATATTCTAGCTCAACAAGAAGAAATAATCAAGAAAGCCCTACAATATTTGTGAACAGGTATAAAAATAAGGTAATAATAAGCAATCTAGGCCTGGTTAAAAAATGTGAACAGCTAGGACTTAAAAATAGAAAACAACTTTTTGATACCTCCGCCCAAATCGGAACCCAAGCCAAAACCTCCCGTATGGCGAGAAGATTGCTTGAGATTGATATCACCCCAGACTACTAATCCGGAAGCGGTCAAATATTCAGGATCATTGGCCTTGTCATGGCGCGTGGCAGCCTGCTTGTTTCCGCCCAAGGTAACAGGCAGCTTAAGTATTTTTTTGGATATTTCTACGATGTCCGTCAGCTTGGCGCCGCCGCCAGTCAGCACTACGCCAGCCGGCAACAAACCCGAACGGTTTATTTTCTTGAATTCGGCATCCACTCGTTCCAAAATCTCTTCGACTCTCGCCTGGATTATCTCCGCCACGTAATGCTGCGAAATGATAGAGTTTTCGTCTTCCAGTCCCTCCTCATGCAAGATATCGGTAATATCTATTTCGTCTTTTTTGGTAAATTTTTCTGCCTTAGCTGAGCCATAACGAACCTTGATACGCTCGGCCAAAGTGATGGGGCAACGCAAACCGATGGCTATGTCATTGGTAATATGGCTAGCGCCAATCGGCAAGACGGCAGTATGTAATAATTCCCCTTCTTCATAAATAGCTACGCTGGTAGTGGTAGCGCCCATATTAACCAGAGCCACACCCAGCTCACGTTGCTTGTCATCCAAGGCGATAGAAGCAGCAGCTAATGGAGAAAAAACCAGATCTTCAAGGTGCAGATTCGCCCGATCGATAGCTCTGGTCAAGTTCTTGATTTGGCTGGACAAAGCCTGGATTACCAAAGCTTCCACCTCCAAGCGGACGCCTGTCATACCTAAGGGATTTTTAACCTGTTCTTGGTTGTCTACCTTGTAAGACACCGGCATAACATGCAGGATTTCATAATTAGGCGGGACGCTTACCGCTTCTGCCGCTTCTAGCGCGCGCGTAATATCGTCAGCGGTTATTTCGCCATCGCCGCGAGAAATAGCAACCACGCCCTTAGACCGCTCGCACTTCAGATTGGGCCCGTTAATACCGATATAGACATCTGTCACGGTTACCCGCAACAGACGCTCAGCCTTTTCCAGACAAGCCGATATAGCCGAGGTAGCATCTTCGATACTATTGATAACACCGCGGCTGATACCGGCAGCCGGCACTGATACCGCGCCAAAAATTTCCAGCTTGTCACCGGATTCGGTCGGTACTTCATTGCCGATAACCAAACGGATATCCGTTGACCCGATATCCAAGCCGGCAATCAATCTATTTTTGGAGTTTACTCTTTTCATGTTTATTCTCTACTTCTTTATTAATAATTATAGCCGCCGATTACAGATAATGGCTAAAGATGAACACTCCTATCAACACGGCAGTCAGCGCAGCCAGCAGCACGGCGGCTGCCCCTACATCTTTGATCGCTCGGACATAAACATCCAACTTCGGCTTGAGCAAATCACTCATTAACTCCACCAGACTATTAACTATTTCCATCAACAAGACAAAACCGATGGTAAGCGTCAAAATCGCCTTGTCCGAAGAGCTGACCTTCATCAGCCAAGCTAGCAACAAAACAATCAAACCCACAGCCAGCTCCAGACGAAAATTCTGCTCTTCCCGAAAGATACGAGATAGGCCGCGAGCAGCATAGACAAAACTTTTTTTCAGGCGAGACGGACTAATCATAATATTAAAGCTTGAGCCGGCTAATCAATTTTTCTCCCAAAACCTTCATCGCCTCAGCTTCCGCCGAACTCTTGTCATCATAACCCAACAGATGCAAAAAACCATGCGTCAAGATATATACCAATTCCCGCTTGGGCCTTTGGCCGAAACGAGGAGCCTGCCGAATTATTTGCTGCCAATCAATAATCAATTCGCCCAAGTCCAAAGGATCAACGGCAGCCGTATCGCGGCTAGCAAAAGAAAGAACATCGGTTGGCCTGTCCTTATGGCGAAAACGATTGTTTAATGTTCTCATAGCACGATCGCCGACCACTACCACAGAAATATGCTGTCCGGATAAGCGATAATGCGCCAATAACTTATCCAAAGTGGCTACTGCCAACTTACGATCAACGGTCGTGCGGGTCCTATTGCTGAAATCTATACTCATGTTATAAGGCGACAAAGCTTTTTACCATCGCTTGGAATAAATGCAGATAATCCAAGGTCTTACCTTCTCCCGGTCCGTACTGCAAAACATAAATCCGTTTTTTCTTGACATCTTCGATATAGACCTTAAGTCCGTCATTGGTCCAAATTCCATCCCAATTATCTCCATGGATGCGCTGACTTTCGTTGATTGAGCCTGCATCCATAATTCTTAGATAATATTGATCGACACTCTCTTTGCTGGCATTCAAATTAGATATTACCTGGAAAAATTGGCCATCATCACTATTAAAAGTCACGCTGCCTTCAGTCGAACCGGAAGAGACCGGTTTCCATTTATCTGATTTAGTAGGCGCCAAGACCGAGAAAGCAAGCTCAGGATTACGATACTGATTAATTGCCATACTTTCTACCAGCTTGTTGGTTCCCATCGGGTTATATAAATTAATAACCTCCTGACCGTCAGAATAACCGTCGTTGTCGCTATCAACAGAATCATTTTTAGTTCCCAAAAGGGCTTCTTCTTTATCGCACAGTTGATCGCTATCACGATCCTCGCATGGCTTATAAACCTCCGGGGTCTTGATAACCGGTTTAATGGTCCAGGCTTCGTTATTAACACGCCAGGCTTCATTCTCCAATAGCATGTCAATTGTACCAGAGGACGCTCCGTCTACCAATACATATTTTACGGTTGCTGATTTGGCATCCGGCAAAATTTCAAAACTAGCCTGCGCGTCAGTCAAAGATGGTGTATTTAATTTTATTTCATTTAGCTTTTTCTGAGCAGACTCAGGGCTCAGCTCAACTATCGCCTTGTCAGCCTTGACGGCAGCCTGTAAATTTTCGGAACCGTATTTTGCGACAGCTTGATAGTAATCTTCATAAAAATTAGCAACCGCAATCGCTTCGTTAAAAGCCTTGTATATCTCCAGAGGGCTCATTATTGGCATAGTAGAAGTCTCGGCCGTTGCCGGCGGCGTCACAGGGGCAACCGGCGAGACAACCGGCTTAACGACCGCTGTCTTATTAGCCGGCTGGTTTGACGAAAAAGCAGCCATCAAATTCTTAAAAGTTTCAGCCTGAAAGAAAAACAAATAGAAACCGCCGCCTACAACCAACAGCAAGACAACTCCCATGACCATTACCACCATGCCGGATTTATTGCCACCGGAAACTACCCTGTTGTGCTTCTGGAATTCCTTAGGCATAACATAGATATCGACATTCTCTTTGACTGCCGTAGCAGAACCGGCGCTACCGGTACCGGCGCCCAAAGCCTTTAGAAAGTCGTCTTTGTTTTGGCGTGAATCAAGATCAACATCCGCCATCGAGCGGCGGTTTAGCGGGCTGCTATTGGCAGGACCGCCCGGGCCTGACTGGTTCGTCGACAAGGGACGATCTGCTACTACAGGCGATTTTGGTAAAATCGGTACCGCAGTTGATGCTATTGGCTTTAAATCGGCCATATTTTTATGGTTTGATAATCAATTTACCCGCCCCCTTAGGGTTATAACCGCTCTTAACCTCAGTACCATCGGCATAACCATCGCCATCGGTATCAGGATTAAGAGGGTCTGTCAGCCAAAGCTTAACCTCGTCATAATCAGTTAAGCCGTCGCCGTCGGTATCAATTTTATTTGGATCAGTACCCAGTTTGGTTTCTTCTGCGTCAGTCAAGCCATCGCCGTCAGAATCAACTGACAAGTTAGCAGACGGGGCAACTGTCGCGGGGCTAGACGGCCCGCTCGGCAACACAACGGCCTGGCCGCTGGGGTAAGTGGTGGTAGCGGTAGCAGTCGAAACGGCATTAGGCAGATCACTGCTTGTAATTATCGGCAATGTAGAGGTGGCCTCAGTACTGGTAGCCACTACTGCTTGTGTGCCGGTGGACATAACAGGTACAACCGGAAGGACTATGGGAGCTTGAGTATTTTTTGTATTAAAACTTGGCGCTAGAACTTGCTGATAAAGATAAAACCCACCGCCCATCAATACCACCAAAGTGCCCAAGCCAATCAGTAGATATTTAAGGCTACTGCCAGCAACCGGAGTAGGCCCCAAAGGCATCGTCCCCATCTGTCGGCCAGCCGAAGAGGCAGGGCCGCTGTTTAAAAAAGGCGATTGAGAGACGGCGGCATTGGCCGTCTTTGGAGGCGCAGCAACAGGACGCTGGACTTGCTGTGAAGTAGCCGCTTTTTTTTCTAACTCGGCAAAAATATCTTCGGCTGAACCCAAAGGCGCAGCAGTTTGACCTGAAGTATTGTTGGCATTTGGCAAATTACCGCTCTGTGCCGGGCTTGTGGGATAGTTATCAAACATAAAATATATCAGTAAATATTATAGCACTTCTAAAACTATCTGGCAAAATTTAATTAGCAACACAATCACACAACCCGGTACAACCGCTAGCACAACGAAGATTAACAAAGGCGCTCTTATTGCCTGCCGCGTCTTCGGCATAAAGCCGCACAAAATAATCTTGAGTTTTAATATTATTTAACCGGTTGATAACATAATTATTCTTTAGGCCCACCTTAATGCTGACAGCCGGCGGGTTGTTCGGGCCGTATTCCAAGACATAACGCGCGATATCGATAGTCTCCTTTTTCCAGGTAGCCTTAATCGTCATATTATCCGCCTTACGAACATCAACCGCGGCAACAACATTAGCCACAGCCGCAGGAGCTACTTGATCAGCTACCGCAACCTTAACTTCGGCGCTATACCTGGATTCAGTCTGGCGAGTATCAACATTAGTGATAGCGAAATAATAGGTTGTACCATTCTTCAAGTTTTTGATTACTACCGGAGTTCCCTTGGCGATAACGTAGTTATTATAATGGCCGCTGGCCGTTCCGTAATAAATCTTATAAACAGCATCGGCGCTAGCGCTCCAACTGATCTTAGCTTCCCCGCCCAAAGCAGCCGCGCTATTCTCGCCCTTAACATCAGCTGGCGCTGTCGGCAATTGGCTGCGGAACCAGTAATATTCCTTAAGCACATCTACCCATTTATTATTAACAGAATAAGAATAACGCCCGCGGACAGGAGATTGCGCATCTAGCGAAGGTAAATCATCATCAGTCCTCTCTTGCCCGGCATCACGGCAATAATACAAAGCAAAGTTATTGCTGGCGCAATCGCCAGAAATACAAGCACGCGCTTTGCCGGTGGCCGGATCAGTACAAACCGAGCAATTACTATCAGTATCCAACCATTGAAGAGGCCAAGCGTTAACATCGGCAATCGGCGGCCACGGATTAGCGCACAAGAAAACAATCAAGCGAGCTTGGCCGACAACCGACTGGCCAACCGTAGACATAGGGCTGATAAGATCTGCAGTAAATTCCGCCTTTGCGGCCAGCGTAGAAACTCCATCGAAGATATTGCCAGACTTCACTACAGCCGAAGAATCGTCATCACCGGCTTGCACGGTTGCTACCGCAGGATTCTGCACGCTCCAATTATAAGACCAGGCATATTCTGAAACGGGATAGAGCTCATTGCTTTCCTTATCCAAAGCCTGAGCGTTAAAAGACATAGCCTCGCCGGCTTTCCGGAATAGATGTTGCGACGGATCAACTTTAATTTTTACCACCTGACAGATATCGCTGCCGGTAGTAAACGACCAAACTTGGCTATTAGGATATTCGATGCTATTAAAAGAAACGATTCCCGGCAAATTTTCTCCCACAAACCCAACTCCCTTATCACTCAAGACGCCGGCCTGGCTTGTCAGATTGGCATCGCCTTTAATGATTACAAAGTATTTTGTATTAGCGGCCAAGGCGTTTTTGAGCGAAATAACGGCAGTAGAAACATTGGTTTTGTCATTAACAGAGTCGATGCCTTTAACCTGGCTTGGCACCAGGCAATAGTTATGGTCATTCTGAGCCGAAGCTGTCTTGAACAGATTAAAAGATAACAGGTTGAATAAGTCAGCAAGAGACCGCCATGCTCGAGCCAACCAGCTTCCGGCAGAAGCTTGGGCGCCGGTACCAAGCAGCGATGTGCCTGACGGGCACAAGCCTGCACCATAGTCGCCAACGACTATCATATTGCCAGCCAACGAATTTTTATCAACAACTGCCGAAAATTGCGCTTTGATAGCTGTGTTGCGGCAAATAGCCTCTGCCTTATTTTCTGGGGTCATTGCCAAAACAGACAGCTTGGGGTGGCAGCAAGTATCTTTTCCGCAGCCGGTAGTGGCGGAGTCGCCGCAGTCGCCGTCTTCTTTGCAACCGCAGCACATACCTCGCTTATCGCCGCTGCAATTGCCGATATTAGGCAAACAAGACAGTTTGCCGGCGCCGATATTCTTGCAACTGTCAAAATCGGCAGCTGTAGGATCGGATGATTTATTGGACGGATCGCAACAGCAGCGGCAAGAAGGCTGTTCCACTACGGGGCAGTTAGCGCCTTTGCATCCTTGCTCGCCGCGGCAATCATAAGCGTTGCTGCAAAACAAAGTGCATGATCCGCCTGGGCCGGCGCAAGTATCACCAGGCTTCTTTTCATTAGCAGTACAGAGGCAATTGTTGCCGCAAAATGGCTTATCGGCCGGACACTTATTGTTATCCTTCTGGCAGCCGGGCAAATCAGCATCAGCATCGCAAGAGGCTGCGCAATCCCCGGTACAGGCGGCTGCCTTGGTATAGGCGCCTTCTTTGCCAGGCTGAGCGCAACTATCGCCGCATTTATAATAACCGCAATAGGCCAGATTATTTTCAAAAACCTTGGTCTCGGTAACCGAAACGCAAGCATTGCCATGTTTAAAGTCTACGCAACAGGCATCATGCTTGGTGCATTCTGCCGGGTCGCCGATTTGAGAACAGTCCTTGCAAGCTCCATTCGCGCCGATACTGGTATCGCAGTACTTTCCAAAGGTGCTGGAGCAATTACAAGCATTATCGTGCTCTTCTTGAGTGATGCCGACACTGGCGCAACCGGAGCATAGCCCAAAATCACCGCCGGCACCGCAAGAATTCGCGCAGGTCAAAGGAGCGCAACAACCCGGATTTGCGCCCCCGGGCTGAGGGCTATTCTGAGTCTTATCACAACAGCATTCACAAACACTTTCTTGGCTGGCGCAAACTCCTTGCTGGCAGGTCAATTGGCCGGGACAAACATTGTATTGCGAAGCGCAAACTCCTTTGCCGTCTTTTTCCAAACATTTTAGATTGCCGGAACACAATTGACAGCTGGAATTTATATCAACGCATACATTCTCTCGAGGATTATCAGTTGCCTTAGTAAAGCCATCCGGACAAATGCTGGGCGTACGCAAATGCCAACGGCTCTTGCCTTGATACACCGCACAGTAACCGCTCAAAGATTCTTTGCCGGAAGAAAAGTTTTTCGGCAGATCGCAACCGGTAGCCTGGCCGGCAGTCTGATCAACGCAACGATTCAGAGTGCTATCATAAGCGGCTTTAGCCATACCCAAGAGAGCGCAATCACAAGTACTGCCGACAATCTTGATGCTATTATTAGAGCTGCATTTACCCGGAGCATTAGGGCAGGTATTAGCTCCCAGGCATTGATTCGAGGCAACATCCGCGCATGAGCCATTATCAGGACATGTCGTTTTGCCGCTTAAATCCTTAGAGACGCAGGTAGAAGCGCAGCAAGTTCCGTCCTGGCACAAGTTTTTCTTGCTATCAGGGCAGCTGCCAGTGCCGCCGGTATTAAATTCCCATTCATAGACGCAGTTAGCATTGGCGCCGAAACATTTATCAGGCTTATCCTGGCAAGTACCGGCCAGAGGAGAGCCTTGTTGGCAGCAATAGTTACCGGTACCGCACTGGCTATCAGACAAACACTCGCCGATAGTCAAATTAAGACTATTAGAAAGAACGGCTGGGCTATTCTTATAAAGAGTAACAGGCCCGGTTATTGCCGCCAAGGGAACCTTGGTAACTGCTTTATCCGGTCGAGGGGCAGATGCTTTGGCATCAGGGCCCCAGCTGGCCAAAGCGTCTAGGCACTGGCGCGAATCGCAATCACGATCCGCAGTGCAAGCCTTGCCGTCATCAGACCCGCCCCAACAAATTTTCGCGCCAAACGACTGGCTGGCATCCACATTAAACTTGATATGGCTATTCTTGTCCAAACGGCCGAAATTTTCTCCATACAAAGTGACCTGATCATTAGTCCTAACCAAAGACGGTTCAATTTTGCACAAACCGGCAGACAAAGGCTTGGTTGAATCTACCTTAAACTTCTGAGTCGACAAACCCAACTGCGAACCCACTTCAACTCCCAACTGATAATCTCCGTCTTTAATGCCAGTCGGCACCTTAACCACAATTTGATTATCAACCCAAACGCTCTCGGCACATACTATCGGAAAACTGGTATCCGCTTCTATACTGTCAAACATGACACTCGAATTGCTTCGACGAGCGCCAAAGCCAGTGCCGCGAATAGTGACATAAGTGCCGGCAGAACCAGAGCTAGGCTCAAAAGAAACGACTTGCGGCCCCGAAGAAGCGTCCTTAAGCTTGTTAAAACCTAAGAAATTGCTGGCTGCCTTTGAAGCTGCCAAAACAAATGTCGTAGTCTCCCTTGCTTCAAATTGCGGAACCTTTAAAGTGCCCGCGTCAGAAGCGGTAAAAACAGATTCAAGACCGGGGATACTCTGAACATAATTACCAAAAAAACCGCTGACAGAACCCAGGTTGACGCCGTAATAAGTCAGATTATCCTGATAGATACCCTCCACCTTGGATAATTGGCAAAGACCCGGACGCTGCAAGTTGTTAACCTGAAAATCCTTAACCTTCGGGCCGCGCTCATCGGCGGTAGTATCGGCGCCATTAGCGTTTTCAACCCGCACCAGGCCGCTAACTGCGCCTGCCGGTATAGCGACAACAATCTGTGTATCGGTCCAGCCTTGATTGCAATGAGTATTAACGCTATCAGCCAGAGGGGCCTCGACAGCTCCGATAAAAACCTTTGATTGTCCAGCCTGATAATTGTCGAAATAACGTCCGCGGATTGTCAACAGATTGCCAACCGCGCCGTTGGGGTCTTGATGATTGCAAGTAGCTGGGTTAAGTCCGGCGCAATCATCATCCGCCAAGCACGGCTTGGCATTATTCCCATCGCAAAAACCACCCATCGGACTCAATGCATCGATGGCCGGCCCACCCTGGCAAAAACAAGTATTAGGGTCGCAAGTCAAATATTGCCCGCAACGCGCATTATTCGGTTCACAGGTCTGATTAGTCAGATCGCTATCGCATGGATCGCCCACTCCCCCGCCAACCGAACAACGGCAATCTTTTTCATCGCAATATTGATTAGGCTCGCACAATGAGCTGTCCGCATCGCAAACCGGGGTCAAAGTATTGCTATCGCAATAATGACGGCTGACATTAGCCAAGCAATCAGACCCGACGCAAGGGCCCCAAGAAGAACCGCCACAGCTTTGGATACCGCCGCAACCGCAAGAACGTTTAGCGCCATCAGCGCAACTGGTCGATTGCAAGGTCTGCTGCTCTCCGCCAGTAACCGGCACCAGAACCCTTAGTATATATGTCGCGATAGCAAAAGCTGATAGAACTATTAATAAACCGATCACGCCGTTTTTCAGAATTTTCTTGGCTGTTTCAATCTTACCGGCTTCACCTCCAGCCGTCATCCACAAAAACCCGGCATAAATAATCAACAAGATAGCCAAAACACCCAAAAAACCCATGACTATCTGCACAATACCGGCAGCAATAACCCTCGGGTCTTTGCGTCCAAACCCAACACTGGCAATAGCATTAAAACCAACCTGAGATTCCGAAAAAGGATCAGACCAGGCATCAAGCAATTGGGCCTTAACGGGCAATGCAAGAGATATGGCGAAAACAATCAGTATTAAGAATTGGGTTAATTTTTTTGGCATAACTAGAAAATTTTTAATTTTTTAATTTTTAATTTTTAAATAATTTTTTAATTTTTGGATACCGAATGGCGGTGAAATATTGCCTCGAAAAATTATAAAATTAAAAATTAAAAATTCCCCGTTGATTACGGGCAGTTTCCGTCCGCGTTAGTCTTACCAGGCAACCCCTTGCAACAACTAGAATTATCAGCCACCGGTTGGCAGCCGGTACCGGCGCAAGGCTTGAAACAATTCTGATAAATATCCTTAATACCCGAACCGGCCTGAGCTCGATATATAATAGAATCAGCAAAAGGCGGATGCTCAATCAGCGCAATAGTATGATTCGGACGGCCGTCAGCTGGAGTGTCGGTGTCTATTTCGCTCTTTTCCACCCAATAACCGACGGCATTATTATCCAAAGAGCGCAAATTGATTAATTGATGGCGAACTTCTTTGCTGTCCGTCGTTACAATACGTGAGCCGGAGGTCAAAGTTGAGGCCGACATCAGCTTAGAAAATTCCAAAGTCACCGGCAAGTTCAGGCTGACCCCCTTCGTACCGTTGTCCGGTTCAATCCTGACTATAGTCGGCGGCGTAATATCCAATACATCGGAAATCCAGAAAGACCAAGCAAAATTATCACCCTGCTTAGGATTGGCCTTATTTAAATCATAAAAACTAACGGGTCCTTGAGCCTGATTGTCATCATTGCCATCCAGAGAATTAAAGGCCAAATCAGCCACACCGCTGCCCGGAGTGCCGGAGGGATACTTGGCACCATCGCTTGAGCGCACGCACAAGCCGCCTTGACAGTCATTATAAGGCGCTCGCGCAGCACAATCGCTGGTGGCAGAACAAGTAGCCGATAGCGTCGCTGCTACCAATTCCACGCGCAGTTGCGTGTTTTTAGGCAAACAATAGACCGGCTCGCCGCAACCGTTGGTGGCGCACTGGGAACTGGGAGTAAACTCCACCGTGCGATATTCGTTACTGACAGTAAACTGGCCTTCGACACGAGCATTAGTCGCCACATCAACTACGCGAATTGCATCTTTAACCGACTCACTCAGACCGGATATGGCAGTCGGGTCGATAGCTTCATTAAAATTAATTTGAATAGTGGCGTTTTTTGGCTGATCAACAAGATCTTGGACCTTCATCAATGTCTTCTGATCAAAGCCGCCGATAAAGGGATCGGCAATCAATGAAGCAGAAGAAACACTGAGGTTAAGATTATTGCCGGCAGAACCTGCCTGGCGCGCTGTTAACTTAATCTTATTGCCATTCACTTGAGCGGTTGCGCTAAGATCACCGGCCAAAGCCTGAGCGATATTAGCGGCGGTTTGCTGTTCATTGGCGCCAATAGCGACTTCTCCGGCTCCAGGAGCCTCGGCAGTAAAGGAATATCGATGCCCGGCCAAGGTAAAGGAATCAGCGTCCCGGCCGGCAACCGCAGAAATAGACCAGCTCATACCGGCGGCCAAGCCTGGATCCAATTGGATCGTAAAGCCGCAAGAAGTCTTAATCTTACGGTCTATAATAGCCGCGGTTGCATCATCAGCTTTGCCGGCAATGCCGTTATAATTAATACTAGCCGACAAAGGCGCGCTATTATTGATAGCGACATTAATCTGGCCATCGCATTGATTGGCAATGGGATCAGGCACGTCAATATTCACAGAACCGGGCGTTGTCTTAAGATAAGACAAGCGATTGATTGTCTTGGCTCTAGGCTGATCAACGACGGTCAATAAGGCAGAAGCTCGCTCAGCCGGCACAACCGAACCGACAGTATCTTGCGTATTGTCGGCCGGCGGAAATAATTCGGCGGTTATTATCTTCGGCGGTTCCAGATCAAGTTTATTTGACACTTCAAAACGCCAAGTAAAACCGCCCAAAGCGAAAGCTTCTTTGCCGCCCGCTTTCTTCAGCTTGGTCGAAAGTGAAACGCTATACCAACTATTCCCATCAGGATTGCCTAAATACTCAACAGGGACAAAAACGTAAGTCAAGTTATCTACCGTCTTAACAAGAGCATTGATAACAGGAGCCGCTGCAGGCGTGTCTGCCGCCAATTGGCCCTGGCCTAATGTTTTGGCCAACGAAGCCTCAATAATTACATTGCCGGGGATAATCTTGGCATCAGGCGCGCATTTACCGCCCACTAATTTATCGCAAATAGTAGCCGGATCTACCGCTTCTTTAAAAGTTACTATTATAGCCGTGTTACGCGGTACAGCCAATTGGTTTGGCGTCGGATAAACACTGCGCACAATACCAGAACCCAAAGCGCCTAAGCCATTGCTTCCGCCGCCTCCAGCCATGTTGCCCTTTAAGGTTCCGCCTATGCCGCCGGTCACGCCAATCAGCACTCTCATAACAAACAAGGCAACAGCAAAAGCAGACAAGACTATCAACAAGCCGATCACGCCATTTTTTAAAATCTTCTTGGCCGTTTCGATCTTAGCTGGCGCTCCGCCGGCAGTCATCCAGACAACACCGCCATAGATCATCAGCAAGATAGCCAGTACTCCCAAGAAACCGATTGCCACCTCGACTACTCCGGCGACAATGACTCTCGGATCTTTGCGCCCAAAGCCTACATTGGCAACAGCGTTAAAGGTAACGCCAGCCTCAGAGAAAGGATCGCTCCAAACATCAATCAAGCCGGTAAGTCCTTGCGCTTGCACAGGAGCCGGTAAAACCAGAAATAAAAACAATGTCAAAAACGTAGCAAAGCCTAATAAGCCAGCTACGATTTTTTGTTTGTAAGGCTGTCCAATATTTGTAAACACAAGTTTTGACTAATCGACTCTCTGCTACTATAATACATTATAACATACTGCCCGTTGCAAGCAAATAGTCATGACCATAGAACATCTTATTCTTAAGATAAAGGAAATAAACCCCGAAGCCGATACCGCCCTAGTGGCTAAGGCCTATGATTTTGCGCGCAACGCCCACGAAGGCCAATTGCGCAAAACAGGCGACCCCTACATAGTCCACCCGCTAAATACCGCTTTTACCCTCGCCCAAATCAAAGCTGACCTGCCTACTATCGTTGCCGGCCTATTGCATGACGTTCCCGAAGACACTGCCAGAACCATCGAAGATGTCAAAAAAGAATTCGGCGCCGAAATCGCCACCCTAGTCGCCGGCGTCACCAAGCTATCCAACATCCGCTACCGCGGAGAAGAGCGCTACAAAGAATCATTGCGCAAAATGTTCTTAGCCATGAGCCAAGATTTGCGCGTTATCCTAATCAAGTTCGCTGATCGACTACATAACCTGCGCACCCTGGACGGCGTCGAAGCCCGCAAACGCGAACGCATCTGCAAAGAAACTCTGGAAATTTATGCCCCCATCGCCGGTCTGCTGGGTGTCTGGACGCTCAAATGGCAGATGGAAGACATTTGCTTCAAATATCTCTGGCCCGAAGAATATCAGGCCCTTGAATACAAATACGAAATCGAGCGCAAGATGGAATTAAACCAATACATCAATACGCTCAAAAACATCCTATCAGCCGAGCTGACACGCATTGGCGTCGAACACAATATCGAAGGCCGTTTCAAGCATTTATACAGCATCTGGCAAAAAAGCAAAAACAAAGAACGCAAATTCGATGACATCTACGACGTTTTCGCCTTGCGCGTAGTCGTGCCGAATGTCGCCGACTGTTACAATTGCCTCGGCATTATCCATTCTATCTGGAAACCGAACTATAACCGCTTCAAAGATTATATCGCCGTGCCCAAACCCAATGGCTATCGCAGCCTGCACACAACCGTCTTCGGTCCGGGTGGACGGGCTACCGAATTCCAGATTCGCACCAAAGAGATGGACGACGAAGCCAAATTCGGCATCAGCGCCCACATCCACTACAAGCGCAAGATGAACGAGAAAAAAGACCGTCCTATGCGCTGGGTCCAAGAAATCCTGGATGCTCAGAAAGAAGCCAAAGACACCTCCGAATTTATCCAAAACGTCAAGCTTAACATCTTCCAAGACCGCATCTTCGTCTTTACGCCTAAAGGCGATGTTTATGACCTGCCTCGCGGCGCCTGCCCAGTCGACTTCGCCTATGCCGTGCACACCGAAGTAGGACACAAATGCACTGCCGCCCGCGTCAACAGTAAAATAGCCAAGCTGGACCAAAAGTTAGAAAACGGCGACCTAGTTGAAGTAATCCTCAATAAAAACCGCAAAGGTCCCAGCTCCGACTGGCTCAAATTCGTAGCCACCAAGCGAGCTCGCGATAAGATCAAGGCTCAGGCCAAGAAATTCAGCCTAGCCAGCTTCAAGAAAATGATCCCCGGCCTTAAATAAAAATCCCCCTCCGCTAATCGGAGGGGGATTTTTTATCTTACCACTTTTTTGTTTCTTCTTTGAGCTTACCGGTCTTCCGTTGATATTCTTTATCTCTGCGAAGCTCGAGACTTACTAGAGCGCTTTCTTTTTTGCGATTTTCGTTCGGTTCTGCACGATGATAGCGTCTTTTACGCGCTTCATAGAGCTTGCCGGATTGCTGTAAGCGTTTGTTAAAACGCCTCAAGAAACTTTCGAAACTTTCGCCTTTTTTCCTTTTGAATTGGACCATGTTCTACACCAGCCTTTCTAGTAATTTTTTCTGTTCGTATTTTAGCTAATGTTAAGCCTTTTGTCAAGCTCCGTCGCCAGCTTGCGCATATCGATGGTTTCCTGCACGCCCGACTCCATATCTCGCAGCAGAATAGTATTATCCATTAGCTCTTTTTGTCCTAATATTAAGGTAAAACGAGTTTTAACACGTTCCGCTTCCTCTAACTGCACCTTTAAGGCATCGCTCGTCAAATGTTCGCGGCATTTAAACCCGGCCTTGCGTAATTCCTCGAACAAAATCATGCATTTCTGCTTGGCTTGCTCAGATACTTGGGCCAAAAAGATGTCTACCTTTTCCGGCGCTTCTACCGGCAAATTGCTTGAACGAATGCGAGAAATAACACGCTCGATATCAATGGCTACACCGGAGGCGGCAGGGACCTTACTGCCCAAACTATCCACCAAAGCGGCATAGTTGCCGCCGGCGGCCAAGGCCAGATGACGGCGGGTCTCACCGGCCGGCATTACTTCAAACACAGTCCGCTGCCAAAAATCATAACCGCGGATAGCGAATAGCCTGGTATTCAGATTATATGGAATAGACAAATTATCCAGATATTCCAAAACGCGTTCAAACTGTTTCTGGCAAGTATCGCAAAGGTGGTCGACAATCGGAGGCAAATCGCTGGTCACATCAATACAGTCTTCTTCGCGGCAATCAAAGATCTTAAGCGGATTCTTAAGCAGTTGCTTTTTGCATTCGTTGCACAATTTGGTTTTTTTGCCGCGCTCCTTAAAAGACTCGTTTAAAGCCTTCAAATATGCCGGACGACACTCACTGCAACCGACGGAATTAATCTGTACTTCGGCTTCCAACTGCAATTCCTTGCAAAAGTTATACGCCAACATGATCAACTGGGCATCAGCAGCCGGACCGAAGTCGCCGATAATATCGTAGCTAGCCTGATTAAACTGGCGAGGACGGCCAGCCTGCGATGATTCAAATACCAACACCGGGCCGAGCCAGAAAGTCTTGGACAGCGGCACCAAGCCCAACAAACCGTGCTCCAAATAACTGCGAACCAAACCGGGCAATGCATCAGAACGGATGGCGATTTTTTCGCCGGTCTTAGTGGTCAACAATGCCAATTCCTCACTAACCAGTTCAGAGCCTTTGCCTGCTGCTTTTTCAAACAACGCTTGATATTCCACTAACGGCAAATCTAATCGGCGAAAACTATAAACACGAGCTAACTCAACGGCCTTTTTGGTTACTAAATCCCAATATTTGTATTCTTCGGGCAAGGTATCTTTTAAGCCGCGCACTTTGCTCTGTAATACCGCTTCGCGTATCGGCTTAACATCTTTTTTGGGTCTGGACATAGGGATGAGTTCTTAAAGTTTATAAAGTCATAAAGTTTGTAAAGTTATATGAACTGGGGAGTTTAAGTATGTGTTCTTAAAGTTTGTTAAGCTATATGAACTGGGGAATTTAACAAGTCTCTCCCATTCCACTAACCCTCCTTCGCCCCGAAGGATACAGGGCTTCGGGCGGGCATGCTTTACGGACTTTACAAACTTTATAAACTTTACAAACTCACTAGTAGCCGGGGTTTTGGATTTGGCCGATTTTGTCAAAAGGCAGGCCGCGGAAGACTACTCGTCCGATCAAGAAGCTTTTGTCCACCGGACCGAAAACACGGCTATCCTGGCTGGCAACGCGATTGTCACCCATCATATAATATTGGTTTTCTTTCAGATCGGTGCGGGTAAACTGCGGATTGATCGGCGTCGATTCCAAACCCTTTGGCAGATAGCCCTCAGGCAATTTGAATCCCTCCGGATGCGCTGAATTGTAGACATAAATAGCGCCGTCCTTCACCTCGACCGATTCACCGGGCAAGCCGATAACACGCTTGATATAATATTCCTGAGGATTATACGGATAGCGGAACACAACAACATCACCGCGTTGCGGCTCATTCATGCGATAATTCAAACGATCAATAATCAGATATTCATGGTCATGGAAGTTCGGCTCCATCGAAGCGCCTTTGACATAAAAAGGCTCGACTAAAAAGTACCGTATAGGCAAGATGATAGCCAAGGCGATAATAACTGTCTTGAGCGTTTCCCAAGTTAATAAGGCAAATTTTTTCATATAGAAATTAAGCTTTACAAAAGCTTGGCTACAAAAAAATAATTAAATTTTTGATTTAAACAAAACAAACGCCGTATGAGCCCGCCTAGGGCTAAAGCAAATCCGACCCATATTCTAAGACGGCTTGCCGCTACGGCGCTTGCTAAACGTTGATAAAATACCTTATTTTAAGATTGCTGTCAAGCTAAACTTTTTTTGCTTTCGCCTTAATTTTAGCTTTGGCCTTGGCCGGCTTTTTGACGGCAGTCTTTTTTTTCACTGCAACAGGCTTATCACCCAGGCCGTCAGTCATAGTCGCCATCGGGGTCTTGGCTGTGCCTTTGGATATTATTGTTTTTTCATAGGCAGCCAGATCCATTGTAGTGCGGATAACCGTATCAGGATTAAGCGAAATAGAATCAATGCCGCAATCTACCAAATATCGGGCAAAATCGGGGAAATCAGACGGCGCCTGGCCGCAGATGCCAACTTTGCGCTTCATCGCCTTGCCTACCTGGATCAAATATTTGATTAGGATCTTAACCGAATCATTCTTCTCATTGGATACGCCCGCCACATGCAAGTCGCCCGCGTCACGGTCAATGCCCAGGGTTAGCTGAGTCAGATCATTACTGCCAATAGAGAAGCCATCGAAGATCTTGGCAAAACGATCAGCCAGGATGATATTTGTCGGGATTTCCGCCATCACATAAACCTGCAAGCCGTTAACTCCCCGCTTGAGGCCGTTCTTAGCCATGATGGCCATCACCTGCTCGCCCTCCTCGACCGTGCGGCAGATCGGAATCATGACTTTGACATTGGTCAGGCCCATTTCGTCGCGCACCTTTTTGAGCGCCAAGCATTCCAGGACAAAGGCCGGAGCATAACGAGGGTCATAATAACGGCTAGCGCCGCGCCATCCGATCATCGGATTAGCTTCCACCGGCTCGTAGGCAGTGCCGCCGATCAGATTGGCGTATTCATTGGTCTTGAAATCAGACAAACGGACTATCACATCCTTAGGGTAGAAGGCAGCGCCGATAATACCCACGCCTTCGGCCAGCTTGTCGATGAAATGTTGCTTCTTATCGGTATAGCCGATAGTCAGGTCGGCAATCGTCTTCTTAACCTTGGCATCTTTTAATTTATCAAAATTCATCAAGGCTAATGGATGGATCTTGATATGATTATTGATAATAAATTCTTCGCGGGCCAAGCCGACTCCGTCATTGGGAATAAAGCTGGAGGCAAAGGCCTGATCGGGCGCGCCCACGTTCATCATAATCTTGGTCTTGGGCCGTTGCAGATTCTTGATGCTGGTTTTCTTGACGTTAAACGGCAGGATGCCTTCGTAGACATAACCATCCTCGCCTTCGGCGCAAGAAATGGTTGCCTTCTGGCCGCTCTTCAACAGTTTGGAACCATTCTCGGTACCGACGATACAAGGAATGCCCAGCTCACGACTGATGATAGCGGCATGGCAAGTACGTCCGCCCTTGTCGGTGACGATGGCACCGGCGATTTTCATGATCGGCTCCCAATCAGGATCGGTCATGCTAGTTAGCAGCACCTGTCCCTTTTTGAACTTAACAATATCCTTAACATTCATGATCTTGTTAATCTCGCCCGCGCCGATCTTGTTGCCCACGCTGCGGCCCTTGACCAGCACCTTGCTTTTCTTAGCCATCACATATTCCTCAATCACAGAATAATCACGGACGCTATGGATAGTCTCCGGCCTAGCCTGGACAATATACAATTTCTTTTCTTTGCCATCCAAAGCCCACTCCATATCCATAGGCCGGCCATAGTGCTTCTCGATTTCCATGGCCCACTTGGCCAGTTGCTTGACCTGGGCGTCGGTGATAGACGGCTTGTGCTGGTCAGCCAACGATACCTTGACTTGCTTGACCGGAGTAATAGTCTTCTTGGTGTTATCATAGACCATCCGAATGGCCTTTTGGCCGATGCGGCGGGAAATAATCTGGCAAGTCGGCTTAAAGACATAATATTCATCGGGATTGACGCGGCCTTGGACGATATTCTCGCCCAAACCGTAGATCGAATTGATCAAGACGACATTAGGAAAGCCTGATTCGGTATCGATCGAGAACATCACGCCCGAAGCGGCGATGTCGGAGTGAACCATCTTCTGGATGCCGACGCTCAGTGCGATATCAAAATGATCAAAGCCCTTATCCACGCGATAGCTGATAGCGCGATTGGTAAAGAGGCTGGCAATACAGGATTGCACCGCCTTCAAAAGTTCCCGCTCACCCGAGATATTCAGATATGTTTCCTGCTGGCCGGCAAAACTGGCATCAGGCAGATCTTCGGCCGTAGCACTGGAGCGGACCGCCACATGCAGGTTCTTAACCTTGTGTTCGGCGGATAACTGTTTATAGGCGGTAATGATTTCTTTTTTCAAGCTAAGAGGAAAATCGGCCTTAACAATCAATTCGCGGCACAGCTTGCCGCGCTTGGCCAGATCCAAGACATTATGGGTATCCAAACCGTCCAGAATCTTTTTGATTTTGGCCATCAAGCCGGACTTCTCAAAAAAATAGCGATAGGCCTCGGCCGAGGTAGCATAGCCATTGGGGATATTAACGCCTTGCGCGGTCAGCTTCTGATACATTTCGCCCAAGCTGGCGTTCTTGCCGCCGAACTTCGGCACATCTTTGATACTAATATCCTTAAAAAACTTGACGAACTTTGCCATAAATTTAAATTATTATTTGTGTTCACAATTATAGCACACTTTGAAAAAAGCAAAAAATATACAGGACGCTATTTTAATTTTTTTATAGAATCATTGCCGATTAAAGACTGCATCTGGATAATCGCAATTTCATTAAGCTTGAGCAACCGCTCTGTTTGAGAAATATGCTGACGGATAAATTCAGCATTAAGCGACTCTAAATTTGCTAAGCACACCAACTGAATAACATCAGAATAATCACGGATATTACCTGGCAAATCAGGATTTAACTCCCGCCACTCCTTGGCGGTCACATTAAAAAGCGCCTTGTTCAAAATATCAGCTTCAGTCGCAAAAATAATATTTGCTTGGGCCTTAGTGATTTCCTTAGGCAATAAGCTTTTTTGGATTGCATCGGTATGGATACGGTAATTTATTTTCGTAAGAATCCGCTTGGCATTCCAGCCCAAATCAAGCTTTAGATTTTCTTCTTCTTTTAGTCTTTGGAATTCTTTAATCAAATATAGTTTAAATTCCGGTGATAGCCAAGTTGCGAACTCAAAAGCAATATCCCGATGAGCAAAAGTACCGCCATACCTGCCTGGAGACGATTTAATACCAATCGCCTTAGTCTCTTTGATCCATTTTGAAGACGACAATATAAAACCGTTTGAACCGGCTTCATTTTTAATGTTATGGAATTCCATAACATTAAAAATAGGATTATGAACTTGCTCCCAAGCTCCCATAAAATGAATAGTATATTTTGTCGATAACCAATTGGCTATTACAATGCCGGTTGATTCACGATCTTTAAATTTTGCCATATCGGTCAAAGATATATATTCATCTTGACCTTTTTTTGCTACAGCAATTTGCAAACCTTGAGTTATAATTTTTTTCATATTTTTATTAATAAAAATCATAATAAGCCTATTATATCAAATACGAACAAAAAACGAAAGAGTAATACCAACCCAAATAAAATAAGGAGTATTTAGCATAATTCAATTTACAATTTTGACTTTTAAAGAATTTCCTAGTAGAGTTGAAATGTCTTATGCTCAAGCAAGCGGACTTTGTCCGCCATAGCTTTAGCGAAGGCGGACGTGGTGAAATTGGTATACACGCCAGCCTTAGGAGCTGGTACCGCAAGGTGTGAGGGTTCGAGTCCCTCCGTCCGCACACTTTATTAACTATTAAACGTAGTGAAATTGGTATACACGTCCCGATGGACATCGGGATGGGGCAACCCGTGGAGGTTCGAGTCCTCTCATCCGCACATAATAAAAACCCG